>Ga0105053_10000341_pt1 | contig 69581 bp, 59 predicted proteins | sample BON01_FD_78093 | JGI IMG/M metagenome (GOLD analysis project Ga0105053, IMG submission 78093) | Freshwater microbial communities from Lake Bonney liftoff mats and glacier meltwater in Antarctica - BON-01 | ecosystem: Environmental > Aquatic > Freshwater > Ice > Glacier meltwater | place: Lake...
ATGCAATCCTGAATGCGCTGATCGTTCGGTGCGATACGGGACAATAACCGCTCTACCGCAGGTAAAAGAAAATCACCTTCGCCGACGGATGGCTCTAACAAGCGAAACGACTCCAGAGGCTCTGATTCCAGCCAGCCGACGGCATCAAGGACGAATTCGGCAACTTCCGGGCGCGTATGAACAGCTCCACGATCCTCGCCCACCGCCTCGGAGAAAACACTCAAGGCATCGAGCGAGAGCCGCGAATTGGGAAAAAGTTCAGACTGGAGAACGTCATGCATCACGGTAGGTGGAATTTATAGCCGGACAGAGCGGGCTTTTGCAAATCTTGTTGCGGGAAATCCGGGTCAGACGGTAAAACGTTTTACGGAAATCCGTTCGTTCAGGTCTTTGCTGAATTTCTTCAGGGCAGCTCATTTCTGGACCGTATTTACATGCGTTTGCCTGGAGCTGAGATGTAAAATCTTGATTTCGGCCTTTGCGATTGACTGAAAAATATCCGATTATGTCCGCTTGCCCGTCATTTTTATTTCATGAAGCAATACCATCGCCTTCTTCAACTCGTGCTTGATCACGGGAAATGGAAACCGGACCGGACGGGCACCGGGACATATTCGGTATTCGGGGCCCAGGAGCGGTTTGATCTCCGGGAGTCGTTTCCTGTTGTCACCACGAAGAAGCTGCATCTCCGGTCGATTATTTACGAACTCCTCTGGTTTCTTCGTGGCGATACTAACACCGCCTACCTGCATGAGAACGGCGTTTCTATCTGGGATGAATGGGCGGATTCGGACGGGAGCCTTGGGCGAATCTACGGCGCACAATGGTGCGATTGGCGCAAACCCGACGGCTCAACGTTGAATCAGATTGATGACGTAGTGAAGCAGATCCGAACCAATCCCGACAGTCGGCGATTGGTCGTCAGCGCTTGGAATCCCGGAGAACTCGATCAAATGGCACTGGCCCCTTGCCACGCGCTGTTTCAGTTTTACGTGCAGGACGGCGAATTGAGCTGCCAGCTCTACCAAAGGAGCGCCGATTTGTTCCTCGGCGTCCCGTTTAATATTGCGTCTTACGCATTGCTCACCCGGATGGTTGCGCAAGTCACGGGGCTGCGAGCCGGTGATTTCATTCATACCTTTGGCGACCTGCACCTCTATGCAAATCATATCGAACAGGCTCGCGAACAACTGTCCAGGCCCTGCCGTGCGTTACCGAAAATGCATCTGAACCCTGACCGACGATCCTTGGCGGAGTTTTGCTACGACGATTTTTCGTTGGAGGGATATGATCCGCACCCGGCCATCAAGGCGCCTATTTCTATATGATGATCGCGATTGTTGCCATGTCGGAAAACCGCGTTATCGGACACAACGGGATGATTCCGTGGAAGCTCAGCAAAGACATGCAATTTTTCCGTCGCACCACGACGGGACACGTCATCGTTATGGGGAGAAAGACCTATGACTCGATTGGCAGGCCGTTGCCCGGCAGGGAAAATATCGTTATTTCCCGCACGGCGCTCGCAATCGATGGCGTCCAATGCATCACCGATCCGGCCCTGATCCCGGTTCCCGGCGACGCGAAAAATCTATTCATCATTGGCGGCGCGGAGATTTACGGCGCGTTGATGCCTCGCTGTGACGAAGTGCTGCTGACGCTCGTTAAACGGGAGGTCGAAGGGGACACATTTTTCCCGGTCTTTGAGGATGATTTTAAGCTAAGCGAGATCGTCGAAGCCGATGACGAGATGGAAATCCGCCGATATGTGCGATCGAGTAACGGCCTGTGACCCGCCGCGCAATTTGGCAACGATAAAAGAAGCACGCATTCTCGCCTGTGTTGCGATTTAGAATTGTCTGAAGTCTGAATTGAAATATACCTTCCTTCTGTGACCGACTCCAAACCCGCCGAATCCCAAAACCCGCGCGCTATATTGAAGCATGTCGATGAGTATTTGATCATCGGCAAAGAATACGATGCTTCGGACATTCACTTGTCGGTGAATTCCCAGCCCATCTGGCGGCGATACGGGACGCTGTCTCCCATCTGGCCTGACGCAGCTCCGCTGACTGCAGCCGATACCGAGAATTTGGCTCGGGGGTTTTTGGCTCCGGATCGGCTCAAACATTTAGAGGAGCAGGGCGATGTGGATTTTGCCTATGCCAATGAATACGGTCGGTTCCGGACCAGCGTCGTCCGTCAACGCCTGGGATACGACCTCACGTTTCGCATCATCTCCAGCCAGTTGCGCACGATGGACGAATTGGGGCTGCCGGAGAACTTGAAGCTCCTTACCCAGTATCATAACGGGCTTGTCTTGGTTACCGGGTCGGTTGGCAGTGGTAAATCGACCACGCTTGCAGCGCTCGTTCAGGAAATCAATCGCTCCCGCCGCGACCACATCATCACGCTCGAAGACCCCATCGAATATGTCATCGAGTCCGCCGGATGCCACGTCACCCAGCGCGAAGTCCACACGCACACCAAATCATTCGCCAACGCACTTCGCGGAGCGCTGCGCGAAGATCCCGATGTCATCATGGTCGGGGAAATGCGCGATCTGGAGACGATCTCGTTGGCCATCACCGCCTCGGAAACCGGCCATTTGGTGCTCGGAACCCTCCACACCGCCAATGCTGCCCGCACGCTGGACCGCCTACTGGATGTGTTTCCAGTGGATCAACGTGAACAGATTCGGATCATGGTCAGTGAGTCGCTGCGCGGAATTATCAGCCAGCAACTCGTGCCACGCGCCGATGGGCAAGGCCGCGCCTTGGCAATGGAGATCCTGATGAACAGCCCGGCCGTGGCCAACATTATCCGCGAAGCCAAGACATTCATGCTTCCCGGGGTGATTCAAACCGGACGCCGATTAGGTATGAAGCTCATGGATGATTCGCTCGTTGAACTCTATCAGGCAGGCATCATCACCGGAGAAGAAGCACTCTCCCGTGCGGAGCAGAAAAAGCTGGTCGCCCAAATCGTGGGTGCCGCCGCCGCATAATTCCTCCAATTCCTCCACCTCTAACTCCCTTCTCTTATGGCGTACATCGACCAATTTTTTCAGATCCTCGTCACCTCTGGTGCGTCCGATTTGCACTTGGCTGAGGGGCAGCCGCCCAAGGTGCGCCGTCATGGAGATATTATCAGCATTCGCGAAGAGCCGCTCACTCAGGAGGAAGTGCAGTTCATGCTCAGCGAGATCTGCACGCCGAAGCGGTGGGAGAAGTTTGAAGAAACGGGCGATCTGGATTTTGCCTATGAGATGGATGAAGAGTCGCGGTTTCGGTGCAATTACCTCAAGCAGGCGTCTGGATACGGCGCAGTCTTCCGGTTGATTCCCACGAAGATCGCCACGCTCGAGCAACTCAAGGTCCCCGAGGTGATCAAGGAGTTTGGTAAGATCCGGGGCGGGCTTGTATTGGTGACCGGCCCCACGGGATCCGGAAAAAGCACGACGCTCGCGGCGCTCATTGATTTCATCAATTCAAACTACTCGCGTCACATCGTCACGATTGAAGAGCCCATTGAGTTTGTGCATTCGAACAAACGCAGCATCATCACCCAGCGCGAAGTCCCCGAGCACACGCCATCGTTTCCTATCGGGCTGAAGGCCGCTCTCCGCGAAGACGCGGATATCGTACTCGTCGGCGAGATGCGGGATCTGGAAACGATCGCGCTCGCCCTTACCGCCGCAGAGACCGGGATGCTTGTCTTCGGCACATTGCACACGAACAATGCCCGCAAGACCGTGGATCGTATGGTCGATGTTTTTCCGGCTGACCAGCAGGCGCAAGTGCGCACGATGCTCTCGGCGTCGTTGCGGGGCGTGGTCGCGCAACTGCTCATGAAAAAGGCGGACGGCTCAGGCCGGGTGGCGGTCAATGAAATCCTGGTAGTAAATAGCGGTGCGGCAGCCATTATCCGCGAAGGTGCGACCCAAAAACTGCAGGATGTCATCGTTGGCGGCCGCGCGGATGGAATGCAGTTCATGGACGACGCGATTTGGGAACAACTGCGGCAAGGTGTGGTTTCGCCTCACGAAGCCTACATGAAGGCAATCGACAAAGGCCGTTTCAAAAACTTCCTGCCTGCGGAGGAAGCGGATTTCGTCAATTCCTCCGGTGCCTCGGAAAGCGAAGGCCAGATCATCAAGAAGCCTGTGCACTAATAACGTCACTTGCGCAACCCCAGTGCCCCCGCTTAAGTTGGCGTTATGAAAGAACCCACATCTGACGCTTCGCCCATGAAGTCCGTTGTGGAAGAGCTCGAAACCCTCCGCAGTGACTTTCGGGCCTCGTTGAACTCTTATGCCACGCGGATCGAGAGCGAAATCACCACTATCCGTGCCGCAGTGGAGAAGGATGGTAAGAAGGTAAAAGTATCCAGCGCGAGAATACGGGACCTGCGTGACATGTTGACATTACTTAGGAAATTTCAAATCAAACCGGAAAAGGGCCGCCGGAAGGATTTAAAAAAACTCGATTCTCTTGTCGGAGACCTCACGCTTCTCATTGAGAGTTGGTAAAGTTGGCGTATTCTTAACCATGACACTACCCGCGGCACGCCCATCGGCGGCAAAATTAATACGCTTTCTAGTTCCCACGTTGCTTATCGGGTTTTCCGCCGTATCTTCAGCGCAACAGATGGAAAATTCGAATCAATCTTCAAAGGTGGTCCTAGGCGGCGGGTGTTTCTGGTGTGTGGAGGCTGTTTATCAAGGCTTGCCTGGAATCCAATCGGTCGAGTCAGGATATGCAGGCGGCACAGTGCTCGATCCGACTTACGACGCAGTCACCTCGGGGCGCACAGGCCATGCTGAAGTCGTGCAGATCGATTACGAACCCTCGGTGATCTCCTATCCGGAAATCCTCAAATTGTTCTGGAAGGCACATGATCCGACCACGCTGAACCGTCAAGGGGCCGACGTGGGCACACAATACCGCTCGGTTATATTCACTCAGTCTGACGACGAACTCAAAATCGCTGAGTCCTCCAAAGCAGCAGCGCAGGCAGATTTCAAATCTCCGATTGTTACGGAGATCAAGCCACTGGACATCTTCTACCCTGCCGAGGGATACCATCAGGACTTCTACGAGCGGAACCCGAATCATCCTTATAACCAAGCTGTGATTCGGCCGAAACTCGAAAAACTCCGTTGAATCCACGGGGGTTGTGACGCAGGTCAACTTCCTCTTGCAAACTCGGCAAATCGGGCGAATTGTCTCGCCCTGTGGGACCTCAGCGCCCAATTTGCGGCCAAACGAGCCATCATTTCGCATTTAAACAAACCACTTCACTTCGGAACCAACCAACAACTTCACACATGCTACCCTGGAAAAACATACAGTGGGTCAATACCCTATTTCTCTCAGGCACTTTGCTGACCGCGCTGTTCGCAGTGCCCTGGTACATTTGGACCTACGGATTCGGGCTTTTTCAGTTCAGCCTTTTCTTCTTTTTCTTCATCGCCACGGGATTGAGCATCACTCTTGGCTATCACCGCCTCTTCTCGCATCTTACCTTTCACGCCAGCTTGCCGGTAAAGCTATTTACACTGTTATTTGGGGCCGCGGCGTTTGAAAGCTCCGCGCTGACATGGTGCGCCGATCACCGCCGCCACCACAAGCATGTGGACGAAGAAGAAGATGATCCTTATGCGATCACCAGAGGGTTTTTCTATGCGCATATCGGATGGCTGATCTTCCGCGCCCAGCCGGAAACCCCACTCACGTGGGTGCGGGACCTCCAAAAAGACAAACTTGCTGTGTGGCAGCACCGGTATTACGTTCCAATCGCGATCACGATGGGATTTTTGCTCCCTGCTCTGATCGGATTCATCGGCGGCGGAGCTATCGGTGCCCTCGGTGGATTTTTGATCGCTGGTGCCGCACGTATCGTGCTCGTTCATCACTCGACGTTCTGCATCAACTCGCTGTGCCACTGGATCGGCACCCGTCCCTACTCCGGCAAATGTTCTGCTCGTGACAGCTTTCTCATGGCAATCCTAACTTTCGGCGAAGGATATCATAACTATCACCACGAATTTCAACACGACTACCGGAATGGCGTTAAACCCTGGCAGTTCGATCCCACCAAATGGACCATCTGGCTACTTCACAAAGTCGGATTGGTAAAAAACCTGCGCACCGTGCCCGAGGAAAAAATTGTCCGCGCTGAGATCGCAGAAAAACGCCGCATTCTCACCGAATCGCTCAGCAAGTGTGCAGTCCCGCTCAGCGAGACGATCCGGCATTCGCTGGATGCCGCACACGAGTCGCTGGAGCACGCACTAGCGCAATGGCAAACCAGCCTGCAACACTATCGCGAAGTCGCATCGTCCCGGCAGTCCGAAATGGCTCACCGGGCCCGCGAACTCCGCGAAAACTACCAGGCGGCCGCAGCCAGCCTGCGTCTTGCAATCGAAAATTGGCAGCGCGCGCACGAATCCGCTCTCGCCTTCGCCACAGTGCGCGCCTGATTGAGCCGCAGAAGAACGCATCCACGAATCCTACTCTCAAAAAAAGGGCGGCTGAAAACAGCCGTCCTTTTTTTTGCCAGAGTCTATGCAATCTCAAAAAAATATTGCAATTTCCACAACGTATGCAAATATAAAGATATGTTCATACGTTTGTTTATTCTGTTCGCGTTCGTCTTTATTACCACTGCGGGTATGCTACCTGCGCAAACGCTGATTACCTCGTTTGATGACATTTCGTATTGGATTGGAACAGGGAGTAATCAGTCTGCGATGGTGGTTGATTGGAAAGATGGAAAAGTGCCCGAGAGCTTGGCATGGGGATTTCGATGGAATGGTGTGGCGACGGGTGAGGATATGCTCCGGGCCGTCGCGGGGTCCATTGGAACAACCACGGCGCCTGCAGCGCCAAATCCCGGTGGAGATCCATCCTTAACGCTTTATACGATCTTTTTTTCCAGTTTCGGTTTTGCGGTCGAGGAACTGCGATATGATTTGGGAGGAGGCGATCAGCACCGTGAAGGCGGCTTCAGCTCGAGCTCCGCGGGTTATTGGAGTTATTGGACTTCCGGCGCGTCACTCGCGTTGCCGACGACCTGGGTTTCCTCAGAGGTCGGGATGGGAGATCGCGTCCTCACGAATAACAGCTGGGACGGCTGGAGTTGGGCTGCGGATTTTGTGGGAGTTGCGCCGGACCAGCCGATTTCTGCGGTGCCAGAGCCTGGCACGGTGGCGCTCTTGATCGTTGTCGCCGGGGGATGGATTCTCTTGAGGACTCGGAAAAACTTTATCAGACCTTAGAATGAGGACAAAATCGCGTCGCGCCGCTTTCACACTGATTGAGATATCGGTAGTCGTGGTGTTGGGACTTATCTTCACGACCCTGCTTGCGCAAGCCGGTTGGAAAGTTTACGAGAGCTCGTCGTTGGCGGTATCCGCAAACAATCTGCGCCAACTCGGTGCGGGAGCCTCGCAGTATCTGACCGAGAACAACTACCGGTATTGGAAATTTCGTCAGGACACCAAAGCTGGCACCACCTTCTGGTTTGGCTACGAAACCGCGGAGAGCGTGTATTCGACCCCGGAGGGGAAACGGAAATTCGACTCAGAGGGCGGGCCGCTTGCGGGGTATGTTCCATCGATGCTGCGACCTGATCCCAGCTTCGGTCTGCACGGGGGAGCATTTAAGCCGAAATATGCTTCGGGGTATCTGGCCATCGGATACAACGGGGTGCTCGGCAGCGGGTTCGGAAAGAAACCGCCAAAAACGTATTGGGAACTCAGCAAGCCTTCACGCGTCGTCGTGTTTGCCACAAGCGCACAAGTAAATACTTTCCAAAAGCCAGCGTCCGCGAGTAATCCAATGATTGAGGAGTTTTACTTGATCGACGAACGGGAAAAGACCATCCACTTTAGGCACGGGGGCCAGGCGATGGTGGCATTTGCTGACGGGTCGTGTGGATTCCTTCCGATGGATCCTACCACCCGGGATACCCGCTTTAAAAAGGGACTCATCGGAAGATTTGCCCCGGTAAATAACAAAAAATACCTCGAATGACACCATGACCAACTCCGAATCCACCTCACATTGTAAGACACCCTACTTGCCGCCTGCATCCCATGCATGGCTGCCCATTGCAATCGGGTTACTTGTGTTTGCCGCCGGCTTCCGGTTATTGCGCGTCATTGCCCTTCCGGACCTGCCCAATTTTTCCCCTGTGATGGCAATCGCGTTCTGCGGGGCTTGGTTTTTGCCCGGCGCGCTGGCGCTGGTTTTGCCGATCACCGCATTGCTTATCTCCGATATTGCTCTCGGCGCCCATTACGCCTCACTAGCACCCGGGGTCGGTGATCTATTGCGTTACGCCTGCTACGCTGCTGCGGTTTTCCTGGGATGGTCGCTGCGTCGGAGGCAGGTCGGAGGAATCGGCTTCTGGGCGGGCGTGCTCGGCACTGCGGTCGGGTTTTATCTCGTTACCAATACCACCGCCTGGCTAGGAAATCCGCTTTATCCCCAGTCGTTGGCAGGCTGGATTCAATCGCTCACCGTCGGACTTCCCGGCTATGCGCCGACATGGACATTTTTCCGTAATTCGCTTGCCAGTGATTTGCTTTTTTCAGGTGCCATGGTTGCAGCCGCGGCATTGGTTCGCCTAAAGGAAAAACCCCGGATGCCGACAACCGCGTGATTTCGAGTTCACGAGGAACTTCGTCCACAGACAAATGCCAACGCATCTCCGAGCCACAGCCGCCACGACCCTTCGCCATGCACACCACCCTTCATCTGCACAATCCTGAACTCACGCCCATCCTGCCAGCCGCGCTCGCGCAGCAGGCTGCCTAGTTCCCGGTGATAGACTTCATAACATTCATCGATACCATGATCTCCGTAGGCGAAAAACATGCGAATTCCGCTTGGCATCTTTTCCATAGCGTCCAATCGCTGCAACACCGGGCATTGCCCCGGCAAGTGCTCAGCCGTGTCCTCAAAGGAGGTCGAAAAACAAACCGCCCGTCCGAAGATTCCGGTGTGATTGAGCGCCGTCACGAAGACATTCAAGCCGCCGAGCGCGCTGCCAGCGAGGACTCGCGCCGCGGGGTCCCGGAGCGTGCGATATCGGCTGTCGATATATCCCACGAGTTCCGATGCCGCAAAATCGGAGAATGTCTGGCCGGCATAATCCATAGACAGGTCAATTTCTCTCATCGACCGCCCGTCTTCACCATGACCCTCGGGGTGCCGCACCGCCACCACGATCGTCGGGGGCAGAACTCCCTCCTGAGTCAATTGGCGCGACCATTCATCTGCGGCCCAGTCCATGCCACTAAGCGGGCTGGTCGCGGGGTCAAACACATTGTCTCCGTCGAAAAGATAAATCACCGGAAACCGCTGTCCGGGCCGCGATGCATACTCCGGCGGAACCCAAACGATGAGCTCACGCGCACTGGCGAGGTGCTCGGACCAGACACGGTCTGTCGTGAGACGCCCGGAGTAGCGATCTTTCCAATCGGCTACTGTTTTCCAGATCGTCGCGTCCAGCAGGGGAGTAAAATCAGAATTCGCGGGGACATTTCCCCATGCGTCCACCGCTTCCCGCTCCCAGCTGCCGCGGGTGATTTTATATTCGAATCGGCTGCCCGACGGAACATCGATCACACCCACATGGACAGGTGCCTCCCAGCGCAGGGCAAGGGCACTGCGTGGATGCCAGTCTCCCAGCTCCGGAATGCCGCCAGTAATGAATACCGGCTCATGGGGCGACTCGATGGGAGGAAAAATCTCGAAACGGATACGGCTCATAAGGTCGTATCATATATTACCGCAACTACGCCCGAAAGGCGTAATAAAATTGTGCGCACCCGAAAACTCTCACTTCATCTATTGCAATGACCGAATCCCGCATCCAACTCCTTCACGACCTTCTCCGCGAGCGCATCCTGATTCTCGATGGGGCTATGGGCACCATGGTCCAGCAATATAAGCTTACCGAGGCGGACTACCGCGGTGAGCGATTTGCGGATTGGCCCTCGGATGTCAAAGGAAACAACGATCTCCTTGTGCTTTCGAAGCCGGAAGTTATCCGCGAGATCCACGACCAATACATCGCCGCCGGGGCGGACATCATCGAGACAAATACGTTCAGCAGCACGACCATCGCAATGGCGGACTATGGCATGGAAGCATTGGTTCCAGAATTGAACCGCGAGGCCGCCCGGCTTGCCCGCGAAGCTGCGGATGCGTGTCTGGACCGGCCGGTATTTGTGGCAGGGGCTGTTGGACCTCTCAACCGGACGCTTTCGCTCTCCCGTGACGTCAATGATCCGGGCGCACGAGACGTGACGTTTGTGCAAGTCGTCGCTGCATACCGTGAGCAAATTGAAAACCTCGTCGAAGGCGGCGTGGATATCCTGCTCGTGGAAACGATCTTTGACACGCTCAACGCGAAGGCAGCGATCTATGCGATCAGCAAATATTTTGAAGACACGGGAAAGTCACTGCCCGTGATGATCTCCGGAACGATAACCGACTTGTCTGGTCGCACGCTGACCGGCCAAACCGGCGAGGCGTTTTTGAATTCGATCTCGCATTTCCCGATCCTCAGTGTCGGGCTCAATTGCGCGCTCGGTCCCAAAGAAATGCGACCGTATATCGAGGAGTTATCAAATATTGCTCCGTTCTATGTGAGCACGTATCCGAATGCCGGGCTGCCGGATCCGCTTTCACCTACAGGTTTCCCGGAGACCCCGGAATCGCTAGCACCTCAGCTCAAAGAATGGGCCGAGCAGGGCTGGTTGAATATCATTGGCGGATGCTGCGGCACAACCCCGCCACACATCGCGGCAATGGCCGACGCGGTGCGTGGCTTACCGCCGCGCAAAATCCCGGAACGCACGCGCACGCTGCGACTCAGCGGCCTGGAGCCATTCACGGCACGCCCGGAAATCCCGTTCATCAACATCGGTGAACGTACGAATGTAACTGGCTCGCCGAAGTTTGCGAAACTCATCCTCGCCGGAAATTACGACGAGGCACTCGCGATCGCACGGCAACAAGTCGAAGCTGGCGCCCAGGTGATCGATATTAATATGGACGAAGGCATGCTCGACGGCGTGGCCGCCATGACCCGCTTCTGCAATCTCATCGCAGCGGAACCAGATATCTCCCGAGTCCCAATCATAGTGGACTCGTCCAAATGGGAAGTCATCGAAGCCGGCCTCCGGTGCTTGCAAGGCAAGTGCATCGTAAACTCGATTAGCCTCAAGGAAGGCGAGGAGAAATTCCGCGTGGCAGCCCGGGAAGTCATGCGCTATGGAGCCGCAACGATCGTGATGGCATTTGACGAACAGGGCCAGGCGGACAGCTTCGAACGCAAAATCGAGATCTGCGCCCGCGCGTACCGCATCCTCACCGAGGAAGTCGGATTTCCGCCCGAGGATATCATCTTTGACCCCAACATCCTCACCGTCGCCACAGGAATCGACGAACACAATGGTTACGCCGTGGCATTTCTTGATGCGACGCGCTGGATCAAACAAAACCTGCCGTACGCACGGGTCAGCGGCGGAATTAGCAATATTTCATTCTCGTTCCGCGGAAATAATATCGTCAGGGAAGCGATGCACGCGGCATTTTTATACCACGGCATCCAAGCCGGTTTGGACATGGGAATCGTCAACGCAGGCCAGCTTGGTGTGTATGCCGAGACACCGCCGGACCTGCTGGAGCGCGTCGAGGATGTCCTCCTCAATCGCCGACCAGACGCCACCGAGCGCCTGGTCACACTCGCCGACGAAGTTAAGGCCGGGTCCACCGGCGCACGTGCTGGAGTCGCTGCCGGCCCGGATCTCACCTGGCGCGAGAATCCCGTGGAAGAGCGTCTCAAACATGCGCTGATCAAGGGGATTGTTGAATTTGTCGATGTCGATACCGAGGAGGCACGACAAAAGTATTCCAAGCCACTCGAGGTGATTGAGGGCCCACTCATGGATGGCATGAAGGTCGTCGGTGATCTCTTTGGAGCAGGCAAGATGTTCCTCCCGCAGGTCGTGAAGAGTGCCCGGGTGATGAAACGCTCGGTCGCATGGCTCATGCCCTACATGGATGCCGATCGTGCAGCCAATCCCGGACAACGCGCCCAAGGGAAGATCCTCATGGCGACCGTCAAAGGCGACGTCCATGACATCGGAAAAAATATCGTTGGCGTCGTGCTGGCGTGTAATAATTACGAAGTCATTGACATGGGCGTGATGGTGCCCTGCGAGAAAATTCTCGCCAAGGCGCGCGAAGAAAATGTCGATATCATCGGGCTCAGTGGATTAATCACGCCGTCCTTGGACGAGATGATCCACGTCGCGAAAGAAATGACTCGTGAAGGATTTGAGATTCCTTTGATGATTGGCGGAGCCACAACGAGCAAGGCGCACACGGCGGTGAAAATCGAAGCATTTTATCCCCATGGGGTTGTGCATGTGCTTGATGCAAGCCGCAGCGTAAACGTCGCAAGTGCTCTATTGAGCGATGAACAAAAACCTGCGTTTATGGAGAAAATGCGCGGTGATTACGAACAACTGCGGATCGACCACGCCGCCCGCACGACGACTCGCACGCTCGTTCCCGTCGCGGAAGCCCGGGAGCGCGCATACACGGCGGATTGGGCCACAGCAGACATCGCAGTGCCATCGAAGCTCGGCGTGACCGTGCATGACAACTTCCCGCTGGCTGAGCTGGTCGAGTATTTCGATTGGTCACCCTTTTTCCATGCATGGGAATTGCGGGGACGGTATCCGGCCATCTTCGAAGACCCGGTGATCGGCACGGAAGCACGGTCGCTCTATGACGATGCACGCCAGTTATTAGATCGCATTGTCAATGAGGGAATTTTTCATGCACGGGCAGTGACTGCGTTTTGGCCTGCCAACCGGGTTGGCGATGACATCGAGCTCTACTCGGACGCAGACCGAACGACCGTGCTTTCCACGATGCATTGCCTGCGACAGCAAGCAGACAAGCCGAAAGGACAGCCGAACTTTTCACTCGCAGATTTCGTGGCACCCAAAGATTCCGGACGTGTGGACTACATTGGCGGATTTGCCTGCACGGCAGGACCCGAAGTGCATGACTTTGCGAAGCATTTTGAGGAACAACACGACGATTACTCTGCGCTCATTGTTAAGGCTTTGGGAGACCGCTTTGCGGAGGCATTCGCCGAGCGGCTTCACAAGTGGGCACGCGATGAATGGGGATTTGGCCTCACGGAAAACCTCGCGAAAGAGGAACTTATTCGTGAGAAATACCGCGGAATCCGTCCGGCGCCAGGATATCCAGCATGCCCGGATCACACCGAAAAATGGGAACTCTTCCGTCTCCTCGACGCCACGGATCACACCGGCATCTTCTTGACTGAAAGCTTGGCAATGTATCCTGCCAGCTCGGTGAGCGGACTCTTTTTCGGTCACCCGGACGCAAAATATTTTGCGGTGGGCAAGGTTGAGCGAGATCAGGTCGGCGACTACGCAGCACGCAAAGGAATGGACTTGCTTGAGGCAGAGCGCTGGCTGCGACCGTATCTGAATTACGACGCCGATAGCGTGCTTGTGCGTCCATGTTTACCGGGATCAAAAGTCAAGATGGTGGCATAGAATCATGATCAAGAAACCAGATTCTTCCGTTACACTGACGTGCCGCACGTGCGAGGCGCCGGTTTTGGATCGGGATCTGGATCCAGGAGATGAATTGCGATGTGCGAGGTGCGCAGAACTCATTAAAAGCGGCCGACGCAGCAGTTCTCTACAATCCGCATGGGCGCTATCTTCAACCGGCATCGTCCTGGCCGTCTTGGCGAATGTCTATCCGGTGATGACATTCGACGTGCTGGGTTACAAGCAGTCAACCCACATCGTCACGGGCGTGCTTGGGCTCGCCTCTCAGGACTTCCGATTCGTTGCATTCGTTGTCTTTTTTTGTGCGATTGCGGCACCCGTTTTATATTTTTGTGCCGTCTGGTATGTCTCTGCAGCATGCTGTCTCGGACGGCACCTGCCGCTGGTGGAGGGTTTCGCCAAGGCGGTAGAACGCCTCGCGCCATGGAGCCTCGTGCCAGTCTTTGCTGTCGCTTGTTTTGTCGCAGTGGTTAAACTCGACATGCTCGGCACCGTGACATGGCAGCCCGGGATTTTTTGGGTGATCTTACTTTCGATTTGCTGCATCACGATGTCCCGCGTTTTCGATCAAGACACGGTGGAGGAAAATCTGGAAACCCTGCGATGACTGACCAGACCCGAGTCGACATGGCGCGCGCATTGGTGCTATCCGGAATCATCTTATATATTCCCGCAAATATCTTGCCCGTGATGACTATGACAGTCACCGGCGAAGTGGAGGCACTCACGGTAATGGGTGGAGTGGAGGAGTTGTATGACTCAGGCCTCTGGCCCGTCGCGGCAATCGTATTTCTTGCCAGCATCGTTGTCCCGTTCCTTAAACTCACATGCATGACTTGGATCCTTTTCTTGCATAGCACCGGACATCATCAAAGGCTGCGAACGAAAATGTTTCGTATCCTCCGGCAGATCGGAACATGGTCGATGGTCGATATTTTCCTGCTGGCAGTGCTAACGGCTGTCGGACAACTCGGTGTGCTTGCAAGCGTGCGGGCGGAGATTGGCGGAGTATTTTTCACCGCAGTGCTGCTTTGCAGTTTGTTTGCTTCAGATGTATACAAACCTGAGTTGATCTGGCGTAGTGCGAGGGTGCCAGCCATCCCATGATTTCAGATTCAGAACCTGATCCGATCCCGCCCGACTACGGTAAAGTGGTCAAGGCACGGAGAGCCCGGATTTCATGGGCGTGGCTGTTCCCTGTGCTCGCCGCGAGCGCTGCCGCATGGCTGTTTTGGACAAACTGGAAGGGGCAGGGCCCGGAAATTCAAATCTACTTTGCCGATGCCCCCGGGATCCATGCCGGAAAATCGCTGCTCATTTATCGGGGGGTGACAGCGGGACACGTCACCCGCGTGTCCCTAAATGACCCGCTCGACGGCGTGATCGTCACCGTGCGGCTTAATGCATTCGCAGCCGGATTGGGCCGCGCAGAGAGTGCGTTCTGGATCGATCAACCGGTGATATCGCTCGACGAAATAACCGGATTAGAATCTCTCATTCAGGGCAATTCAATCCATGCCCGCCTCGGTGGAGGCGAAGTTGCCACCAAATTCACTGGCCTCAGCGAAGCACCGCTTTCGCCGCTCGATACGCCATCGCTTCTCATTCAGCTTCGTGCGGCATCGATTGATTTTCTGGATCGCGGAACCCCGATTTATCACGGCGGGGTGACAGTCGGAGTAGTACGGGAAAAATCCTTGGACTCAAGCGGCGATGCGCTGCTACTGGTCGCAATTGACCATCAGCACAAGGGGTTTGTCCGGACCACATCGAAGTTTTGGATCGTGCCCGCGACTTCTCTGAAAATTAGCAGCACCGGGGCCACCATTGATATCGCGAGTTTGTCCGCGCTCGTGCAGGGCGGCATTGCATTTGATGAATTCGGTAGCCCCGGCGAACCAAGTAAGGACCAGGATAGGTTTTTGCTGGCGCCCAATGAATTCGCAGCGAGGGCCGATAGCTCCGCAATAACCATTTCCTTCGATGATGGAAGGGGAATAGTCCCGGGGCAGACGGTGCTGACATACCTTGGGCAACCCATCGGGCTCGTCGACCGAGTGCAAGTCGAACCGGGCAACAAAACGGTAGATGCAATAGTGAAGTTGCAAGCTGCTTTTGCGGACCTCGCAAAATCTGATTCAATTTTCACCGTGGTGAGCCCGCGTATTTCGCTTGATGGAATCAGCGGATTAGACACGTTGGTTTCGGGTGCGTACATCGCCTTCGAGCCTGGGTCGAGCGAAGCGCTTGCAGACCATTTCATCGGCCGCTCAGAGAGTGATGAGGAATGGGCGAGAGCGGATGCCGCGCGCGACGGATTGCAGGTAAGGCTGTCCGCGGAGGACCTGCCGACAATTTCCGAAGGAGCGCCCGTGTTCTATCGGGGCCTCGTGGCTGGGAGGGTGTTGAAAAAGTTGCTGGACGAAAACGACCGTCCAATTTTGGAGATCTTGGTCAACAGAGAGTTTCGTGACGCACTGCGCACCAACTCACGGTTCTGGAGAGTCCCCGCCACATCCATCAGCGCGGGTCCGGGCGTTCTCGATGTTGAAATCGAAGGGCTGGTGGCACTCATTCAAGGCGGTGTGACGTTTGACTTGTTCGACCAACCCGGAATCCCAGCGACCGAAGCGGATATTTTTCAGCTCTACAACAATCAACCGCTTGCAGCAGCGACATCGACGCCAGTTAATATTTCGTTCAAATTCGGCAGGGGTTTGCTCGCAGGAAAATCTGAACTTCGCTATCTGGGCGTGCCTGTGGGCGTGGTGGAGCAGATTTATCCGAAAGATGGTGCTGTCGAAGTGGTCGCGCGCTTCCGTTCCGGGCATGACCAACTGCGCCGAAAAGGCACCACCTTTGCAATCGTCGAACCGGTGATTTCACTACAAGGCGTCACCGGCATAGAAACATTGCTGAGTGGCGTTTACATTCAGTGTATTCCGGGAAAGGGAGACGGGTATGCGAATTCTTTTGTCGGCGTGACCACCTCGGATTCTCAAATTTTGCAGGAGGAGGGATTTGAGCTTCAATTGACGACTGCGGAAACCCGCATTCAACCGGGGGCTCAGATTGTTTATCGGAGTACGGAAGTCGGCGAAGTTACCGGCAAATCTATTTCAGACGACGGTCAACGTGTGATCCTCGATATTCGGATCGACACAGAATATCAACACTTGGTCCGAGACAACTCCCGGTTCTGGGATGCAAGTACCCTCGAAGCGTCTATCGGATTCATTAAGTTGAAAATCAAGACCGGTGCGCTGCTCGGACCTGCGGGCCGGATCGCTCTTGCATCACCGGAGATGGCAGGCGGGCAGGCGGCAGAAGGATCTATTTTCGAACTTTACAACACTCCTCAGGAAAAGGCGCTTCGTCGTTTCCGGGATTAGCAGAGTTCATTTCAAACATCGGTAGATGAAAGCCGGAGGGATGTTCCGGAGAATAAGGTCCCTACGTTCGACGGAGGAAAATAACGACTCCAGCAACCGACGAAACCGGCGACCCGTCGGAGTCAGATGAAGACCAAAACACGAGATGGTCACAAACACCCCGTCGTCCCGAAGAAACGCAGCCGCTTCCCGCAGGATGTTCTCCTGGAGGGGCTCCGGGAGATTTGTCCATGGCAAGGCGGAGACAATACTATCCGCACCATCCCAGCCAAATTGCTTCGAATGATGACGCAACTGGCTGGCACAATCTTCCACCACATGCACATCCGGGTATTGGCGTGCTAGCTCGTCAGCGAAGTCCCGACTGCGTTCGATTGCAATCACCGTCGCGCCGGCTCGTTTGGAATCCAAGATTTCACGGGTCACAACACCGGTTCCAGGACCGAGTTCCAAGATTGCTGATGCCTGGTCCACCCGCGACGCAACGACCATGCGGCGGGCAAGTAGTCTGGAGGAGGGCGCAATCGCACCGGTCGCGAGGGGAGATCGTATGATCCCCGCGATAAATTGCATCGTCGGCGACTGACGGAATGCAGTCTCTGGAGAAAGTTCGTGCTGTGGCATAATCGTAAAGCCTTTCTTAAAAATCGCTAGCGCCGGGCAAATCCTTGAGCCCCACTTCCCGGATCCGGGACCCGGATTCTTCCCCATCAGGGCCAAGAATTCCAGCAGAATGCTTGTTCGCAAAGCGCAAAAAACGAAAAAGAGACCTCTTGCGTTTCGCCTGGTATTCGGCCAATATTTCTCGCTATTGCAGCGGCTTCGTGGCCGCCTCACGATTATTTCTAACACATGAACAGTTCTTTTACCGCCCGTTGGAACGAGGCGTTGCTGGATGAAACCTATGAACGGTGGAGCCAAGACCCCAAAACAGTTGATGCTGATTGGGCTGCCTTTTTCGAAGGGTTTGAGCTGGGCTGTGCAAGGCCCGTCTCCAAAAATGGCACTCCGGAAGTTACTAAAAATGGAGCCCCCGCCGGTAAAGACCTCGCCCTAGAGACGAAGATCGAAGGCCTCGTTTACGCCTACCGCACGATCGGGCATTCCATCGCCAAACTCGATCCGCTGGCAGAATCACCAAGACAGAATCCCCTGCTCGAGCTCAAAGAACTCGGATTAGAGGAAGCCGATCTCAATCGCTCCGTTCACTCGAAATTTTTCCGCGACGGCAAATCCATGAAACTCCGCGACATGCTTGCGGAGTTGCAGTCGATCTATAGCGACACGATCGGTGCTGAGTTCATGCACATCCAAACACCCGCGATCCGGAACTGGGTGCGGGATCGCCTGGAAAATCGGTCGGAGGCCCCGAAACAGGATGCGGAACTGCAAAAGAACTTTCTACGCCGATTGCTCAAAGCCGAGGAGTTTGAAAACTTCCTGCATACGCGCTACCAGGGAAACAAGCGATTCTCCCTCGAGGGTGGCGAAGGCCTCATGGTTGCGCTGAATGCTTTGCTCGATGATTGCGAAAAGCATGGGATCAAAGAAATTGTCATGGGTATGGCCCACCGCGGGCGCCTCAATGTGCTCGCCAATTTTCTGCACAAACCATTCAGCCTCATATTTAACGAGTTTTCCGAGAACTACGTCCCAGACTCCGTTGCAGGCAGCGGAGACGTAAAATATCACTTGGGATACATAACAACCCGTCACATTTCCCCGACTCACGAAGTCGAGATCCGATTGGCCGCCAACCCCAGCCACCTTGAGACGGTTGACGCCATCGTGCAGGGCAAAGCTCGTGCGAGGCAGCGGATTCTCAATGACACCGCAGATCGTAAAAAAGTGCTTCCGCTGTTGATTCACGGGGACGCCGCATTTATAGGCCAAGGGATTGTCGCCGAGGTGTTCAACATGTCCCAACTCCCGGGATATCGCACCGGCGGAACAATCCACATCGTCGTCAATAACCAGATCGGATTCACGACGCTGCCAGCCGATGCCCGCTCCACGATGTATTGCACCGACATTGCAAAAATCGTCGAAGCACCGATTTTCCATGTCAACGGCGAGGACACGCTGGCCGTGCTCCAAGTCGCACAGATCGCATTGGAGTTCCGCCAGACGTTTGGTCGGGATGTCGTCATCGATATTTATTGCTACCGCCGATATGGCCACAACGAACTGGATGAACCCACATTCACCCAGCCAAATCTCTACAAGCAGATCGCAGAACACCCGCGCTTGAGTGAGATTTTTGTCAACGACGTCCGGCCGTTTGGAAAATTAACCGACGCCGATGTGGCTCAAATCAAGAGCGGCGTGCTCGGCAACCTCGAGGCTGCATTCTCAGAAGTGAAGGCAAAAGAGGCCGCCCGATCCGCCAAAAAACCGGAGCTCGTTGGCTCAACCGCAGTTTTTCAACCCCCGTATTCGCACGAGCCAATCAATACGGCAATCGCTCCAGAAATGCTGGAGCAGATCGTCAAGGCACTCACCCGCGTCCCCGATGGCTTCCGCATCCTGCCAAAACTCAAACGCATCCTGCTCGACCGTCGTCTTTCGGTGTGGAAAGAGGGTGGACCCTATGACTGGTCATACGCCGAGGCGCTGGCCTTCGGGTCATTACTCTTGGAGGGCACACCGGTGCGCCTGTCAGGCCAAGACAGCCGTCGCGGCACATTCAGTCAAAGGCTCAGTGTTATCTACGACGAGGAAACCCGCGAACGCCACATCCCTCTCAACAATCTCGGGTCCGAGCAGGCAAGATTCTGTGTCTACAACAGCCCGCTCTCCGAGTATGCCGTCCTTGGATTCGACTACGGTTACTCGATGGATTTTCCGTCGATGCTTTGCTTGTGGGAGGCGCAATTTGGAGATTTCGGCAATGGGGCACAAATCATTATTGATCAATTCATCGCCTCGGCTGAATCGAAATGGCAACGTCCGAGTTCCATTGTCCTGCTGCTCCCGCATGGATACGAAGGTCAAGGTCCGGAACACTCCAGCGCACGCTTGGAACGATTTCTCCAGCTTTGCGCAGAGGAGAACATGCAGGTGTGCAACTTTTCCACCCCTGCACAATATTTCCACGGGTTGCGCCGCCAGATCCATCGGGGATATCGGAAACCGCTCATTATCATGACACCAAAGAGCCTGCTCCGCAACGAGCAGGCGGTATCCACAACCGAGGACTTCACAAGTTCCAGGTTCTACGAAATCCTCGATGATCCGGAAAAACCTGGCGCCGACGAGGTGGAACGCGTGATCCTGTGCTCGGGCAAGGTCTATTATGATTTGGTGAATTATCGTAAGGTCAATGACTCGGCATCGAGAGCCGCCATCATTCGCGTGGAACAATTATATCCGCTTTATGCCAAAGAACTGCACCGTGTCGTCACTCAATACAAGAACGCGAAAAAGATAGTCTGGTGTCAGGAAGAACCAAAAAACATGGGCGCGTATTCCTTTATGCTCCCTCGGATTTCCTCCCTGTTTGGCCAATGGATCGACTATGCAGGACGCCCCGATGCAGCAAGTCCCGCGACGGGTTCGACAGCCGTTCACAAAAAAGAACAGGTCGCCCTTGTCAAACACGCGTTCGAAGTTTAATCCCGTTACCACTACCGCATGAGCACCGAAGTAAAAGTCCCCGCCGTCGGCGAATCCATCTCCTCTGGCCTCCTATCCGTTTGGCACAAAAAGGATGGTGAGGCCGTCACCCTTGGAGAAATCCTCTTCACCTTGGAAACCGATAAGGTCTCAAGCGAAGTGAATGCCACGGAATCGGGAACGCTTAAGATTCAAGTCCCCGAAGGCGAAGAAGTCAAAATCGGGCAGGTCGTGGCAACTATTGAAGCAGGCGCGCCTGCCGGTAGCTCCGGACCCGCTGATCCCGAACCAGATGCTCCCGTGGCAACTGCCATAGAAGCTCCCAAAGCAAAACCCGCAAAACGGGATTCCTTTACAACAGCACCTGCGGCCACGCCGTCCCCTGCCCCAGTAGCAACGCCTTCCTTATCGGCAGCCAGGGACGACTCACGCAGCACACGCAAAAAGCTATCCCCGCTCCGCCGCAAGATTGCCACGCAACTCGTCGCCGCCCAGCAGACTGCCGCCATTCTTACGACTTTTAACGAATGCGATATGTCAGAGGTCATGTCCCTGCGGAAGCAAATGCAGGAAGACTTCACCGCGCGACACGGCATCAAGTTAGGATTCATGTCGTTTTTCATCAAAGCCACAGTCGATGCACTCAAGGCGGTGCCGTCGATCAACTCCCGCATGGACGGAGAGGAACTCGTTCAAAATCACTACCATGACATTGGCGTCGCCGTGGGCACCGAAAAGGGTCTCATCGTCCCGGTGCTCCGGGATTGCGATCAGAAGTCGTTTGCGCAAATCGAGCAGGACCTCGTAAATTACGCAGTCAAGGCACGCGAAGGGAAGATTGGATTGAATGACCTGCAGGGCGGCACTTTCACCATCTCGAATGGTGGCGTCTATGGCTCGCTCATGAGCACACCGATCCTCAATCCACCCCAGAGTGGGATCCTGGGAATGCACAAAATTCAGGAGCGACCCATGGCAATCAAAGGCCAGGTCGTCGTCCGCCCAATGATGTATCTAGCCCTCTCGTACGATCACCGCGTGGTGGATGGCAAAGAAGCAGTGACGTTTCTCGTCCGGGTCAAGGACTGCATCGAAAACCCGATGCGCCTGCTCCTCGGCACCTGAACTCACTCTCCCAAAAACCGAGTTAAATAAAATTTCACAAAGTCAAAAATTCCAACTTTCAGTCCTCACGTTTCACATTTTTCAAAACTTAAAGTTTTTATTACGCACAACGAAAACGATCGCTCTCCGCAAAATAGAGGCGCACTGGGCTCTCCATCGAGGCTCAGGTGAAGCAAGGCGAAATTTTTGAGGTTCTAAATCGTGGCAAACCCAGCGTTCGGCTGGTCCCGGCAGATCTTCGAAAAATCCTTAAGTGGGAAGATCACCTTAGCACCGCTCCTCGTTTCTCTCCACAATCTGCTCATACGATGGAATCGGGCTGTCAAACGCTGGACATCCTGCATGTCGCCTGCGCTGTCCATCTGGCTCCGAATTGGTTTGTCACTTTCGATACCGCCAGCATGCTCTTGCGACAAGAGTGGGGCAGCGTGGAGCAGCAAAGAGACATCCTTAGGGATCAATACGAATGACCGATCCGGTTACCATGTTGGTGCCAAAACATTTTTCTAGAAGATCACTTTACACCCTGACCCGAGTTTTTTCCAGTTGTCCCGGAATTTAGCTGGCTGGTATTGCCACAACTAAAGCATTGTGCCTGAAACTGGCCTACCCCCAACGAATACGCATTTATTATGAAGCCCACCCGTGCATTGAAAGTTAAAGGACCTAGTAAAGTTCAACCGCGTCACGGTAAATATGTTTACACGTGGGGGGCGGGGAAAGCGGATGGAGACGGCACCATGCGTGCCTTGCTCGGCGGCAAGGGAGCCAACCTCGCTGAAATGACGCGGATTGGCCTGCCGGTGCCTCCCGGGTTCACGATCACGACGGAGGTGTGCGCTCACTACTACGCGCATGGTGCGACGTATCCGGAGGGTTTGGATCGGGAAATTCAAAGCGGAATCGCCGGCATGGAAAAGATCATGGATTGCCGCTTAGGCGATGCCAAAGCGATGCCTTTGCTGGTGTCGGTGCGCTCGGGAGCTCCCGATTCGATGCCGGGAATGATGGATACCATCTTGAACCTGGGTCTTAACGACCGCAGTGTCGAAGCGCTGGCAGCGTCAACCAAAAATGAACGTTTTGCCTGGGATTGCTATCGCCGGTTTATCCAGATGTATGGCGACGTTGTGCTCGGGGTGCAAAAGCGCGAGGGCGAGGATCACGATCCTTTTGAGGAGACGATGCACCAATATAAGGAGCTGCACCACCACGCGGACATCGTGGATAGTGATCTTCGCGTCAATGACCTCCAGGAGATTATTCGACGATTTAAAAAGCTCGTGAAGGCACGGACCGGGAAAGATTTCCCCGAGGATCCCCGGGAGCAACTTCAGGGAGCGATAGGTGCCGTATTTGGTTCATGGATGAATGATCGAGCCATCGTTTATCGTGCGAAGTATCATATTCCGACCGACTGGGGCACGGGTGTGAGTGTGCAAGCGATGGTTTACGGCAATACCGGCGAGAACTCGGGTTCTGGTGTGGCATTCACTCGCAACCCGGCCACCGGAGCCAACGAGTTTTATGGTGAATTCCTTACTAATGCGCAGGGAGAGGATGTGGTGGCAGGGATTCGCACGCCCCGCCCTGTCGCGGAGCTTCGCCAGCAAATGCCCAAGGCCTACGCAGAATTGCAGAAAGTCCGCTTTATTTTAGAAAAGCATTTCAGGGACATGCAGGACATTGAGTTCACGATTCAGGAGGGTCGCCTGTTTATGCTGCAAACCCGCAATGGCAAACGCACTGCCGCAGCAGCCCTGAAAATCTCAGTCGATATGTGCCGTGAAAAACTCATCGATTGGGAAACAGCCGTGCGTCTCAATCCTGCCAATCAACTCGACCAGCTCCTCGCCCCGATCTTTGATTCAGGATCACTCGCCCGGGCAACTCCGATAGCCACGGGCCTCCCGGCCGGGCCAGGTGCGGCCTCAGGGAGGATCTACTTCAATGCGGACCGTGCAGTCGCGGCTGCCGATCGCGGCGAGACGGTGATCCTCGTGCGGGTCGAAACCTCTCCCGAAGATCTGCGCGGTATGATTGCAGCAACAGGCACGCTCACGGCCAAGGGCGGAGTGAGTTCTCATGCGGCTCTGGTGGCCCGCCAAATGGGTAAAGTCTGCGTCTGCGGGGCTCGCGCACTTGAGATCGATTACCACAAAAAGCTCGTGCGGATTGGAGAGCACACGTTTCGTGAGGGCGAAGATTTGTCGATCAACGGAACTACCGGCCACGTCTATCCGGGGCGAATCCAAACGGCACCGTCCGAAATCGTCAGCGGTCTAATCCACGGCGAAAAGGCCGCGCGCCGCACGTCAAAGTATCGGGATTTCCAGCAGCTCATGAAATGGTGTGACCAAGCCACCCGCTTAACGGTACGTGCCAATGCGGACAATGCCAATCAGACTGCCGTGGCCGTGGCATTTGGCGCAGCGGGCATTGGGCTCGTGCGCACGGAGCACATGTTTTTTGAGGGTGACCGCATCGATGCGGTTCGCGAGATGATTCTGGCCGTGACGCTGGAGGACCGCAGAAGCGCACTAAAAAAGATCCTGCCGTATCAGCGTGAAGATTTCGTCGGAATATTCAAGGTTCTCGCTGGTCGTCCTGCGACGATTCGGCTGCTGGATCCTCCGTTGCATGAATTTTTGCCCAACGACAAGGCGTCGCAAGTCGACCTCGCGGCAAAACTTGGCATCCCGGCCAATGCCGTGGCCGCCCGGGTCGCGGCGCTGCACGAAGTAAATCCGATGCTAGGCCACCGGGGATGTCGCCTCGGAATCGCTTATCCTGAAATCACCGAAACACAGGCCCGCGCAATATTTGAAGCCGCCGCCACGGTGCAAAAACAACGCATCAAGGTCCAGCCCGAGATCATGATTCCCCTCGTCGGATTTCAAAAAGAATTCGACCTGCAGGCCGCAATCATCCACCGGGTGGCTGACGAGGTGCAGCGCGAACAGGGTGTGAAATTAACCTATCACGTCGGCACCATGATCGAGGTGCCCCGCGGCGCGCTCACCGCTGATGAGATTGCAAAAAGCGCCGAGTTTTTTAGTTTCGGCACGAACGACCTCACTCAAACCACGTTGGGGATCAGCCGTGACGACATGGGGAACTTCCTTCCCACCTACATAGCAAACGAAATTTTCACCAAAAATCCTTTTGCCAGCCTGGATCAGACGGGTGTTGGGCAACTCATCGAAATGGCCATCACGAAAGCAAGATCCGTTCGTCCAAGCATCAAATTAGGCATCTGTGGCGAACACGGCGGCGATCCCGAAAGCATTGCGTTTTTTCATCGCAGCGGGCTTGACTACGTGAGTTGCTCCCCGTATCGCATCCCGGTCGCACGCTTGGCAGCGGCTCAAGCCGCTTTAGCGGCGAATGCAGGCGACGGGATCTCCTGAAAAACGATTACTTCGAGCGGCCCGTCTTACCGCGTAAGACGGGTGAAAAGGCGTCCCAGTCATTTTTTATTGTATTCCCGATTTCCTGTATTGTTCTGGCCAACGATTTATCTACACGAAGAGCGAGCCGGATTCTCCGGATTTGAGGGCAACAACAGCGTCCGAAGAAAAGGCTTACGATCCTTGTCATCCCTCACAATCGCTTCCCGCCGGTCCCCTCGCCCCATCACATGATACTTCGCCACTTCAAACTCGATCCGCACTTGTCTGGGCATCTACTTTTTTTCTCCCTTTTCTCAAGCCGCAGTTAGAAGCGACTTACCATCCGTAGCTTGACCTCCCGCCTTTACGGTCGAGGAATTCCCCGGACTGCGCGGCGTCAAGCTCGCAGATCGTGGTGAAAAGAGACGCGGCGGACTCATCTGCGGTCAGCGGCGCATTCGGTCCCCCCATCTCGGTGCGGACCCATCCTGGGCTGATCGCTGCGACAATAATGCCTTCCGGCTTGAATTCGAATGCCATAGTGCGACTAAGCATATTCAGCGCCGCTTTGCTTACTGCATACGGGTAATAACTTGCATCATCTTTTGACGAAATCGAGCCGGCACCGGAGGAAATGTTCACGATTCGTGGGCACTCGGAGCCGCGCAGGAGCGGCAGGAATGCCCGCGTGACGCGGGCGACTCCGGTGACATTGGATTCGAACGCCTCGGTGAACCATTCGACATCCATCGCCTCCAGTTTTTCGTCACCATTACCGGGAAACACCGCGGCATTGTTCACCAGCACGTCGATCGACGGGTAAACAGCAGCGACGACCTCGGCAGCTTGGGCAATGCTGGTTTCGTCCGTGACGTCGAGTTCCACCACACTCAGATTTGGAAAGCGGGCTGCTGCGTTTTCCAACGCAGGTCGAGCGCTGTTCCGCGCGGTGGCAATGACATCCCACTCGGCACTCGCGAACGTGAGCGAGAGGGCAAGACCAATACCCTTATTGGACCCAGTGATGAGAATTCGCTGATGAGACATGGATAAAGCTTATCGCTGATACCCGCGTCCTCCAAGCGCGAGGTTTCTTTAGCTCACTTTCCGTCTGTCGTTGGCGGCGATGTCGTGTTAATCTTTCGGCTGAATGAATCCCACCCGACTCCCAGATGATGATTTTTTTCCACTGATTGAAGCCCGCCACAACGACCCATTTCGGCTCTTGGGTATGCATCGCGAGGGCGGACGGGTAGTCCTGCGGGCGTTCCGTCCCGACCTGCGGGCGCTAACATTGGTGGATGCGCAGGATACGGCACGGCGCTTTGAGGTTCCGAAGGTGCACAGCGACGGGATGTTTGAGTTGCTCCTCCCCAAGGAAATCAAAGAGCCGTTCGATTATTATTTTGAACTCGAGGGGCACCCAGGTGACAAGTGGACCCAGCGTGATGCTTACGGATTTGGACCGATCCTGGGCGAGGTAGATGTCTATTTGTTCAGTGAAGGAAACCATTTTGATATCTATAAAAAGCTGGGTGCTCACCTCAAGGAGCTCAGCGGTATCTCGGGCGTTCACTTTTCTGTATGGGCACCGAATGCCCAACGGGTGAGTGTGGTCGGGGACTTTAACGGCTGGGACGGAAGAATCCATCCCATGCGCTGCCTCGCATCTGCGGGCGTGTGGGAAATTTTTCTCCCGGATGTCACGGAGGGCGCGCACTATAAGTTCGAGATTCGAGGCCCTCACGGCGAGGTATTTCTCAAAACTGATCCTTTTGCCTTTTATGCCCAGCACGGGGTTTCGACCGGATGCATGGTATTCGATTTGGATCGTTACCAATGGTCCGATGCGGAGTGGATGACGGCCCGCCCCAATCGGGATCAATACAACAGCCCGATGAGCATTTACGAGGTGCATCCGGGCTCGTGGCAGCGGATTCCCGAGGAGGGTAATCGATCCCTGAGCTATCTGGAAATGTCAGAGCGCCTCATCCCTTACGTGAAAAAAATGGGATTCACCCACATCGAACTGATGCCGGTAATGGAGCATCCGTTCGATGGCTCGTGGGGATATCAGGTCGTGAACTTTTATGCGCCGACCAGCCGGTTTGGCAACCCGGATGATTTTCGACACTTTGTGGACCGGTGTCACCAGGAAGGAATTGGCGTTATCTTGGACTGGGTGCCCGGACATTTTCCGAAAGATGCGCATGGATTGGCGCGCTACGATGGAACCGCGCTCTACGAGCATGAGGACCCACGCATGGGCGAGCACAAGGACTGGGGCACGCTCATTTTCAACTACGGGCGCAATGAAGTCCGGAATTTTCTCATTGGGAACGCGCTCTATTGGCTCGACGAGTTTCATGTCGACGGCCTGCGCGTGGACGCGGTCGCATCCATGCTGTATCTCGATTACTCAAGAAAACCGGGTGAATGGGTGCCGAATTGCCTTGGAGGCCGCGAAAACCTGGACGCGATCAACTTCCTCAAACGCTGTAATGAGCTTTGTTACAGCCGATTCCCCGGAGTCGTCACGATCGCCGAAGAATCGACCGCTTGGCCAGGAGTGTCCAAACCCACCTACCTTGGCGGATTAGGATTTGGGATGAAATGGAACATGGGCTGGATGAACGATTCGTTGCGCTACATCGCAAAGGACCCCATCCATCGCCGCCACCACCAAGCGGAAATTACGTTCTCGCTGCTTTATGCGTTTCATGAACATTTCGTGCTGGTTTTGAGCCATGACGAAGTTGTTCACGGAAAAGGCTCCATGATTGGAAAAATGCCCGGGGATCAATGGCAAAAGTTTGCCAACTTACGCATGTTCCTCGCATGGATGTGGGCGCATCCCGGCAAAAAACTCATCTTTCAGGGTATTGAATTTGGACAGATCGCAGAATGGAACCACGATCAAAGTCTTGACTGGCACCTCACGCCTCAACACCTGCATGGCGGCCTTTCACGACTTGTGCAGCACCTGAACTGGCTCTACCAAAACGAACCCGCGCTTTTTGAGCAGGACGATTCACACGAGGGCTATGAATGGATCGATTTCCACGACGCGGACAATACCGTCTGGTCCTTCATGCGCAAACCGCGGTCAGGTCCTCCGCTTGTGTTTATTGTAAATGCGACCCCTGTCGTCCGCGGTGCATATCGCATTGGCGTGGACACCGCGGGGTATTATCGGGAAGTTCTGAACTCCGACGCCGCAAACTATGGCGGAAGCAATAGCGGGAACTACGGGGGACGCCAATCGGAGGCAGTCAGTTGGCAAGGCCGGCCGAATTCGATCCTGCTCGACCTTCCACCGCTGTCAGTATGCGGTTTTAAACTGCAAATCGACCCGGATCTGCCAGAGGCATAATCTCAAAGTCCGCGTGGTCCGCAGACCACCGCATCCGCATCCCGTCTTCGGCAACATGCATCCCAGCCAATTCCAAGGCAGCGCGTTCCGGTGATTGCGGGCGCAGCACGGGGTTGGTATTATTGATGTGGACGAAATACACTTGGGTGTCTGTGAGCTCAGAGAGAGCCTCTATGCTCCCTCCGGAGCCATGCATCGGGATGTGTCCCATGTCGCGGGCACTACGGGTTCCTAAACCGAGAGCGGCCATTTCATCATCGATCCAAAACGTGCCATCAAAAAAAATCGTATGGCATTCTCCCAGGCGACCGAGAAGGTCCTGATCCATCCATCCCACATCTGGAAAAACGCCAATGACACCCTCGTGGTCGCGGTGGCGAAACTGATATCCTACCCCATGGCATCGTGCACGCTCCTCCTCAGCCGAATGCAAATCGTATTTCGGTGGCTCTGCGTGAGACAAAGGAAGCACGCGGGCCTCCAGTCCCGACTGGTCCACCGGCATCCAGTCGTCGGATGCAAATGCCCAGCGGATGCCGTTATACCTTCCGAGCACTGCGTCCATGTGGAGATCCCGAATCAGGCTGGCTCGGACGCCATCGGGGGCGGTCACCCGCAACTCATTTCCTTCTCGCAATGTGAATAGCCCGAGACAGTGGTCTAGATCGGCATTGGTGAGCAGCACGCTTGCGATCGGCGATGCACGCATCGACGAGCGATCGACAACTTCGCCATCGCACTGAAGATATCGCTCCACCTGACAAGCCAGATCAGGCGATGTGTTCACTAAGTGCCACGGCCCGGCTCGACCACGAATCGCAAGCGAACTCTGGAGCCGCGGAGTCAACCCCAGCTTGCCCTCGCGGACCGCGCGGCAATTCTGACACTGGCAATTCCACTGGGGAAATCCACCGCCAGCAGCGGTGCCAAGCACAACAACCTCAATCACGTTGGAACTGAACCGCTGACGGCTCTGAGAAAAAGTCCGTTACTTCGAGCCAGAATACAAAGAGACCTCGAAAAAGATCGGGATGTCTTTGATTGCAGGTGCTGCCCATGTGGCTTTCTTGGCTTTGGAGAGGTTTTTCGGCTTCATGCGACAAAAGGTTATCTCAAGTCTGCCGTCTCGCCAGTCAATATTTTCGCCAAAGTGCTGGAACGAACAATACTAGCAACGCATAGAGCTCCAGGCGACCGAGGAGCATCAGAAAAGCCAGCACCAAATGTGAGGCAGGCGTGAATCCTGCAAATGTCCGTGCCGGGCCAACCGCATCGAGACCCGGCCCGACATTGAACAACGTCGTCACCACAGACGTAAATGCACTGACCAAGTTGAGGTCAGGCTCGAGTAGCGTAATAAGCAGCGATCCCAATCCAACGATGATACAGCTTAACGCGATGAAAAACACAGCTGCCGTTTTTGTGTCGTTGTCGAGCATCACTCCGTTCATTCGCAGCGGCACGACCTGTGTCGGACGAAAGGCGTTGGTCATTTGTTGAACCAAAGTTTTGAGAAAAATCAGAACCCGACTGACTTTGATTGCACCTGAAGTTGAACCAGCGCAGCCGCCAATGAACATGAGCAGCACCAAAATGGCTTTAGACAATGTCGGCCATTGATCGAAATCCGCCGTCACAAAACCCGTGGTCGTAAGAATCGAGGCAACCTGAAAGGCACTATAGCGCAAGCTATCCAGCCAAGGCCCGTCTCGCCGCATGACGAGATCACACATGATCACCAGCGCGGCCACCGAGAAAATAATCAGATAAGCACGGAGTTCCTCGTCCGCAGCAACCTTCCGGAAGTTTCGCCGCAGTAACCATGCCATGAGGATAAAGCTCGTGCCTCCGATCAGCATGATCACGGTGAGCCAAACGTCGATCGCCGCGCTGTTATAATAAGCGATGCTCTGATTGCGCGGGCTGAATCCCCCTGTTGAAACAGTGGCAAATGCGTGTAAAAGCGCATCGTAAAACGTCATCCCGAGCACCATGAGTCCAACCACACACACCACCGTGAGGCCCGTATAGATCTGCCATAACCGTAACGCTGTTTGCCGGATGCGGGCGTGAAAGCCATATCCAATCTGCGCACTCGATTCGTGGCGAAACAACGCCTTACTCCCAACTCCCAAGGTCGAAAGTAGCGCAACAAATAGCACCAGAATCCCCATCCCTCCCAGCCACTGGGTGGTGGCTCGCCAAAGCAGGATGGACCGAGGGTAAAGATCGAGATCGGCAATCGCAGAGGAGCCGGTGGTCGTAAATCCAGAAGCACTTTCGAAGATGGCAGCGCTCGGCAACATTGCCGGTTGGCAGAGCACGTAGGGAATGGCTCCCACCAGCGTGCCAATGATCCAGCCCAGCCCGACAATCGCAATGCCCTCCTTCCGGAGTATCTCATTGCCGCTCTTGCGACCAAACCAAATGAGAATTCCACCTAGGGCAGCAGCTACGAAAAACGACTTCAGTAAAGCCAGATCATGTGCCGTCTCGTTCTGAATTCTTTCCACAAAAAACCCATAACCCTCGCAGATCAGCATAAATGCCGCGAGGAGAAGGGTGAGTAACCCCAACACACGGCAGACGACGCGGTAGTTCATTTGATTCCCTCCGGAAGTTAGCGAATCAACTTTCTGAAATCCCTGAGGGAATCGATGGATACCATGGCCACCACGGAGTCGCCGACATGAAGGACATCCATCCCAGTCGGCACAATCGCCTGAGACCCGTGGGTTAACGACACGAGCCCGCTTCCTTTCGGCCAAGTGACGTCGCAAATGGATTTCCCAGCCATCGGACTTTCCTCGGTGAGAATGAATTCGATGACATCTACCCCGCCCTCCAGATGGATGAGCGTGCTGAACTCCTGGTCTGTGACAAATCGCATCAGGTCCTTGCTCGTAGCAACACGGGGGCTGACGGCGCCGACAATGCCCAACTTGCTGCCCGCTCGCGTGATGGCATCCGCGTAATCGGCCCGATGGATCAATGTCACACAGTGCTTCACGCCAAGATCTTTTGCTTGAAGGCACGTCATCACGTTGTCTTCATCATCTATCGTTGCACCCACAAAAAAGTCTGCCTCGCCCACCTGTTCTTCCTTGAGTTGCCGGAGCGAGGTAGCATCCCCGTGAATGACAGTAGTCCGCTGCAACACAGACGCGAGATAAGCGCAACGTTTTGCATCCTTTTCGATGATGCGTGTGCGAAACCTCCCGCCATCAAGCATTTGAGCAAGCGCAATGCCGTATTCCCCACCTCCAAAGATGACCACGCGGATCTCACTGCTGGACGGACCACGAAAGATCGGAGCCACTTCTTGAAGGGTTCGAGGATTACCGAACAACGTGACCACATCCTCAGAACAGAGCACTTCGGCACCATTGGGCACAATCGCGTGTCCCGCACGTTGAATCGCGCCCACCCGCACCCGGGGCGGCAGATTGAGCCCGATCAGACTCTTCCCTATGGCACTACTCTTTGAGTAAATCGGCATCTGCTGGATCTCAATCCGGCCCCGCGCCACCTCCTCAACAATCAGGCAGTCCGGGTTTCGGATATATTTGGCCAACTCTACAGCAGCTAACCGCTCGGAGCTGAAGAGATAGTCGATATTAAAATGTGCCCTAAAGTCGAACATCCATTGGTCTTTTTGGACATCGGAATGCACACGCGCAATGGCACGTTTGGCTCCCAGCGACTTGGCAAGTGAGGCAGAAACCAAGTTGGTATTATCGCTGCTGGAAAGTCCTAGAAAGACGTCACAATCGGCCACGCCGGCTTCCTCCAACGTCGTCACAGACGAACCATTGCCCTCGACCACACGCGCATCGAGTTTTTCATTCACTTCCGCCGCGACAGACTCATCCGTGTCGATGATGCAGATATTATGCTCTTGGGAGGAAAGCTGCTGGGCCATGTAAAAGCCGATCTCGCCAGCACCAAGGATGAGGATGTTCATAATCGTCGTGGAGTCGTGACGCATTCCCTTGCACCAATCAAGAAGGATTCGTGCGTGCCTGCCCCCTGCGAAACTCTTCCGGGTGCGGTTTTAGGGTTGAGATATTTGACTATTCAAGAGAACCTGCCGTATGCCCTTCCTTATAGCCATCTTCCTGGCTGGCGTCCTCGGAACTGCCACAATGACTATCTTCCTACTCGCCCCGCGTTGGCTGAACATCGGGCACGTGGATGTCGTCCGGGCCGTTGGCGCTCTCATCACCAAACGCGAAGACGGAGCATTCAAAATAGGCCTCGCTGTTCACCTCTTCTCGGGAATCGTTTTCGCCTATGTTTATTTTGGGTTCCTCACCCTGTCCCGACTTCCAGTCGATTTATGGACGGGAATTGTTGCAGGCGCCGCACACGGGGCCATCGTGATGCTTTTGGTGTGCATCTCCATCATGGAGCATCATCCGATTAAAAAATATCACAGCCGGGGTCCGATGACTGGCGTGATGCAATTTGCTGCGCACGTGATCTACGGGGCGGTCGTCGGTTCAGTGATTCACTGGCTGGCTCCCCAAGGGTAGGCGCCAGTTGGACCACGGAACTCGTGTTTGCGTTTATTCCCGGATTGGATTCTACTCTTTAACTCAGAATTCATGATTTCCCGCATCGTTCTCCGTTTTGCTCTCCTGTTGCCGATCTCGGTTTGGGCCCAGGTCTCGTTCACCAATGACGGTCCCGGAATCGTCGAGAATCCGCGCCCCACGTGGGAGACCCAGAAACAAGCCCGGACGTGGCAGTTGGCAATCCCTGCCCCGCGCGGGCTGATCACGGACCGGAATGGGAAGCCGCTGGCCCAGTCCCGCGCAAGTTACAATCTGGCGATCAGTTATCCGACGCCGCTGGATTTCACGGATGAGCAAGCCCTGGCATTTGCTAAACAACAGGTTACTCTCGCTAAAGCACTCTTAAATCGGGAAATCGCGTTGAACGAGAAATCCGTAATCGATCATTACAAGAACCGAGGTGTCCTCCCCTACGATATCGTCGAAGATCTGAATGCGCAGGAACTTTCAACACTGTCCGCAGGAGTTACGGAGAACCTGATTATTCGGCAAACCTACGCGCGCTTTTATCCAGAGGGATCGACGGCCGCGCACATCGTTGGATATGTCGGGCGAGTCGCACCACTTTCGCTACGTCCGATTGAAAACGGCGATATGATTTTCCCGGACACCGAGGGACGCGAGGGGCTGGAGCAAATTTTTGACGGTGAATTGCGCGGACAACCCGGCGTGCTGCATGTCACGTTCGATGCGGAGGGGCGCAAAACATCCGAGCGCATCGCGTCACCACCGGTGCCAGGGCACAACGTCATCACGACGCTGGACCTGGACGTGCAGCATACCTGCGAGAATGTGCTCGCAGAACAAAGCACCCGTGGCGCGATGGTGATAACGGATCCGCAGTCGGGAGAGATCCTCGCATTGGCGTCGTGGCCGACATTTGACCCGAATATTTTCGTTCCCACGCTAAATCAGGAAGCATTCATTGCCGTCCAAACCGACCCGGACGTCCCGCTCTACCCCCGGGCATTCCGGTCCTCCTACCCGCCGGGCTCCACGTTCAAGACGTTTGTCGGATTGGCCGCCCTCGAATCCGGAAAAATCAAACCGGGCACTACCTTTAGCTGTCCACCCTCGTTTGCCGTCGGGAATTTTGTTTTCCGCAACTGGAAGAAAGAATCTGCCGGATCGCTGAATTTTGCGGAGGCACTAACGCAGTCGTGCAATACCTGGTTCTATCAAGTCGGGATCAAAACCGGCTCACTCGCCATCATTGAATGGGCCACACGACTGGGACTGGGCCAGAAAACCGGGATTCCGCTCAAAGCTGAGGACCGCGGCAATATTCCAAACGACGAATACATGATGCGCTATCACAAGCGGCGGATCCTCAACGGAGACGTGGCAAACATGAGCATCGGCCAGGGCGACATCCTTGTGACGCCGCTCCAGATGGCGCAGGCAATGGGGATCATCGGAAACGGCGGCACTTTTTACCAGACACGCTTAGTCAAACAGATCCAATCGATTGATAACCGAGTCATCGGGGCCTACCCGCCGCGGGTGCGCGACGAATTACCGATCAGCGATGAAATTATGGAGGACTTACGCAAAGGCCTAATCGGCGTGACTGAGGATGGAAATGGCACGGCACGTCGGGCCCGAGTCAAAGGGATCAAGGTCGCAGGAAAGACCGGCACCGCACAATGGGGACCGACGTCCAAGCGCCAAAATGCGGCATGGTTCGCTGGCTTTGCTCCCGCAGAGGCGCCATTATATGCATTCTCCGCAGTTTACGAAGGAAACCCCGGCGAGAAAGTCGGCGGTGGATCCCATGCCGCACCGATGATCGGGGCCGCTCTCAATGAATTGTTTCATCCAAAAGAGCAGCCGCAACCCGATCCGGAAACGGACGAGCAGGTCGATCCGGTTGCGAATGGAGATGAGAGCGGATAGGCACGCATTCCCTCTTCCCATGGAAACGATTGCGAGATCCATTGTCGTCCGCCTTGCTGAGGCCGGGCATGTGGCGTTGTTTGCGGGAGGCTGCGTGCGGGATCGATTGCTTGGCCGGGAATGCCATGACATCGATATCGCGACCTCGGCAACACCCAGGCAGGTGCAGGGATTATTTCCCCGCACGGTGGCTGTCGGTGCGCAGTTTGGGGTCATCGTCGTACTCGAAGCGGGACATGAATTCCAAGTCGCGACATTTCGTGCGGACGGGCTCTACGTCGATGGCCGACGTCCGGAGTCAGTTCAATTTTCGACCCCGGAGCAGGATGCGGCACGGCGGGATTTTACGGTAAACGGATTATTTTATGATCCGCTTGCAGACAAGATTCTAGATTTTGTAGGCGGCAGGGAGGATTTGGAACGCCGCGTGATCCGGGCAATCGGAAATCCTTTGGACCGCTTGCGAGAAGACAAGCTCCGCCTGCTTCGAGCGGTGCGATTTGCTGCGACGCTGGGCTTCGAAGTCGATCCCGCTACGTGGTCAGCGGTGCAACGCCAAGCGCCGGATATCGGCGCCGTGAGTGAAGAGAGGATACGGGATGAATTGGTCAAAATATTCCTATCGCCTACCCGGGTCCGAGGGCTGGACTTATTGGATTCCTCAGGGCTCCTTGCCGAGATTCTTCCTGAAGTGGCGACCCTGCATGGATGCGAGCAACCGCCTGAGTTCCATCCCGAAGGTGATGTATTTATCCACACGCGCATTATGCTCGGCTTGCTGGGCGATACGGTTTCGGTGCCGTTGGTGCTCAGCGTACTGTTTCATGATATTGGAAAACCTCCGACATCGGTGGTCGATCCCACCGGCAGGATTCGCTTCAACGGGCATGAGCATGTCGGGGCAGACATGACGCGGCGAACCATGCAGCGACTCCGGTTTTCCAATGATATCATTGAAGACACAGTGGCCATGGTGAAGAATCATATGGCCTTTAAGGATGTGCAGCACATGCGCGTGGCGAAACTGAAGCGGTTTTTGGCACGTCCAACGATCAATGACGAACTGGAATTGCACCGCGTGGATTGCACATCCAGCCATGGCATGCTCGACAATTTGGATTTCCTGGTGGAGCGCCGGGTGGCATTTGCCCATGAGCCGTTGATTCCTGAACCGCTGGTTACGGGGCATGATTTGATCGCACAGGGACGACGACCCGGACCTGAATTTAAGGAAATCCTGGATGCCGTTCAGACAGTGCAACTCGAAGGAGGGCTAGCCACCCGCGAGAGCGCCCTGGAGTGGGTTGTTACACATTTTCCGATTTCATCCACGCGCTCATGAACCTGATTTTCACTCGCACTCTGATATGTTCCGCCCTCTGTCTCGCAGCGCTCGCGTCTTCAGGTTGCGTGGCGATGGGCCGCGGGCTCCCGGCGGGCCAATCCCAAGTGCTCATCCACGATCGCTCGTTAAGCGAAATCCAATCCAAGACAGAGGATGTTTTCTATCGTCATGGATTTCAAATGCATGGGATGGGACAATCCGAGATGCGATTTGAGCGGCGCGGCGGCACTGCCGAAAACCTCCTCTACGGAAACTGGGACGACAACAAAACCTACACCCAAGTCACAGTGTTTATGACGCAGGAAGACAGCGGAGATTACCGGCTGCGCCTGCGATCCGAGGTGGTGCGCGACACTTTTGGCGGAGACTCGAATTCTAAAATGTTCGATGTGCAGGGCGCTCGCTACGGCGTCCTGCTGAAAAAGATTCAGCGCGAATTGCAGTAGGCATCGCTATCTGAAGTGTTTATTTCAGCACTGCCGGGAGAAGAGGCTGCAGATTTTTGATCGCTTGCGCGGCATTGCGGTGGCACACGAGAACGGCATCGTCTGTTTCCACAACGATCAAATCGCGCACTCCGCAGAGGGCGATCGTCCGACCATTGGAGATAACGATGTTATCTTTCGCATCGTGTAATGCGTGAGCGCCGCGAACCGTATTCCCGCTGGCATCAACACCGAGATGCATCGGGAGCGCAGTCCACGCACCCACGTCATCCCAGTCGAAAGTTGCCTTGACCGACAGCACCTCATGCGCCTGCTCCATGATCGCGTAGTCCACGGAGATCTTCGGCAATTTTATAAAATGCTCAGCAAGAAATGCGGTTGAGTCACCGCTGGGATACGCATTTATAAATTCCGCGAGCGGGGGATTCAGTCGATCGCATTCGGCTAAAAATGACTGTGCCCGCCAGACAAACATCCCGGCATTCCAGCCAAACGTGCCAGACTCGAAATAATCCTGCGCGGTGTCAGGATCTGGTTTTTCGACAAACCGATTCACCCGGCAAATGACGCTCCCATGCGCCCCTGTAAGCACCGTGTCACCGAGGTCCAAATATCCAAAAGCCGTGGAGGGGAAGGTTGGTGTGATCGCGAAAGTCAGGAGGGCTCCGGAATCGGAAATTGCCGCGGCAGCGTCGAGCACTTGGTTGGCGTAAGTTGCCGTGTCGTGGATCATCGAGTCTGCCGGAAAAATCGCGCAAATCGCGTCAGGGTCATGCACCCGTGCAATGGCTGTCGCCAACGCCGCAGCGGGAGCAGTGTCTCGTTTTGCCGGTTCGGCGATGAAATGCGCAGGGTCCAACTGGGGCACCGCAGCGCGGCACGCATCCACTTGCGTCTCGTTAGTGAGCACAAAAACACGGTCTGCGGACGTCACTGCCAGCGCACGAATCACCGCATCCTCCAGCAATGTCCGCTCAGTAACTAATCGGAGCAGATGCTTGGGTGTTGCGCTGCGACTCATGGGCCAAAACCGTTCGCCGCTGCCTCCGGCCATAATGAAGATGTATAGAGAATTCACCGTTCTGGAAGTTTATCGGATTTAGCCAAGCCGCGAAAGCCGGAAGATCACCCGCCGAGTGCGACGAGCGCTTCTACCAGCGATCGGCGCTTTTGTTCCCAGCCGGTCTGTCGTTGTCGGTGCTCTTCGACGACGTCCGCCGGGGCGTTAGCGACAAACGACTCGCTTGCCAGCTTGCCCGTAACTTTTTTGATTTCCGCGTCGCACTTCGCGATCTCACCGGCAAGACGTCCTTTTTCCGCCTCGGCATCCACGATTCCCTCCAATGGGAGTTGCAACCGCCCGACAGGCGTGATGCACACCGCACAGCCCGCAGACGATGAGCCCGCGTCCGGGAAGGTCAATGAGCTTGCATTGAGAAGTAACGCGATGGCATCGGCCTCGGCAACCACCCAATCTTGATCGGGAACCAGTTGCCACGGCAGCTTCCGGTTTGACGGGATATTGTAGGTGGCACGAAGACTGCGACCTTGATTGACAGCGTCGAAAATGGCCGCTGCCCGGACACCAGATGCTCCAGAAGCAAATCCCACGGGCTCCGGCCACGGCTCAAATTGAATCGTCGCCGTTCCCATGCCCAAGCCATGCCAAAGTTCTTCGGTAATAAATGGCGCATACGGATGCATCAGCAAAAGCACTCGCCGAATCACAAAGTCAATGGTTGCCAGAGTTCCCGCCCGGCGCTGTGGGTCGGAGGATTGAAAATCGGCTTTCGCAACCTCAATGAAGCGGTCGCAAAAGTCGCCCCAGACAAAATCATAAATCGCCTGCGCCACATCATTGAATCGATACGCGTCGTATGCGTCATCGATTTTTCGAATCGTCTGATCGAGCTTCGCCAAGAGATCCACCGCAAATACGCTGAGTCCGTGGTCCGTGGGATCCGCCTGAGGATCCAGTGGACCCTGCATTTGCCGAAACCGACAGGCATTCCAAAACTTGTTACAGAAGTTCCGCCCCTCGACGACCTGCTGTTCGTCAAACCGGATGTCTTGACCCTGCGGCGCAATACGCATCAGGCCAAATCGCAACCCATCCGCTCCCACCCGCGCAATGAGATCCAGAGGATCCGGCGAATTCCCGAGGGACTTGGACATTTTCCGTCCCGTCCGATCACGGATAATGCCGGTGAAAAAGACATCCCTGAACGGAATTTGGTCCATATACTCAAGACCTGCCATGATCATGCGCGCCACCCAGAAGAAAATAATATCGGGCCCGGTCACCAAGACGCTGGTCGGATAAAATTTTGCCCGCACATCAGGTTCCATTGTCTCATGTGCCCACAGCCAGGATGAAAACCAGGTATCGAGGACGTCGGCATCCTGAACCCATCCATCACCCGGAGACTCAACCTGACAACGGATTTCGCCGTTAGAATACCAAACCGGAATCCGGTGCCCCCACCACAGCTGCCGCGAGATGCACCAATCCTGGATATTTTCCAACCAGTGGTCGTAAACCTTTTCCCATCGGTCGGGGAAAAAGCGAATCAATCCCTCGCGCACCGCCGCGCGGGCTCGCTGCGTCTGCGGATATTTGAGAAACCATTGTTCGCTGAGCCGCGGCTCGATCGGGACATCAGCCCGCTCGCTAAACCCGACATTATTCTCGTAGGGTTCTTCGCGGGTCATAATACCAAGCTCAACCAATATCTCGACCGCACGCTTGCGGGCCGCAAAGCGGTCGAGCCCGGCAAGGTCAACGCCAGCGAGCGCATTCATCGTGCCATCCGGGTTCATCACGTCGATCACGTCCAGCGTGTGCCGCTGGCCAATCTCGTAATCAACCTTGTCATGGGCAGGGGTGACTTTTAACACACCCGTTCCAAACTCGAAGTCCACGGAATCATCTCCCACTATTCGAATCTCAAGCGGGTTTTCCAACGGCAGCGGTCGTCGCACGCGCTTCCCGATCAGCCCGCTGTATCGCGGGTCGTTGGGGTTCACCGCGATGGCGGAGTCCCCGGGGATAGTTTCCGGGCGCGTCGTTGCGATTTCTAAAAATGTTCCGGGCGATTCCACGACCTCGACCTGAAAATAGTAGAGCAACCCTTTCTGGGGCTTGGGTAGAACCTCCTCGTCGCTCAGCGCGGTGAGCGACACGGGACACCAGTTGACCATGCGCTTGCCGCGATAAATCAGACCTTTTGCATATAGATCCACAAACGTCTCCTGAACCTTACGGGCGTAGGCCTCGTCCATCGTGAAGCGCTCGCGCTCCCAGTCGCAGGAGCAGCCCAGTTTCTTGAGCTGATTAATGATGATTCCACCATGCTTGTCTTTCCACTCCCAGACTTTTGCCAGAAATGCCTCACGGCCATAGTCGTGGCGTGTCTTGCCTTCCGTCTTGCGGAGCATTCGCTCGACGACCGTCTGCGTCGCAATCCCCGCATGATCCGTGCCGGGAAGCCACAGCACTTCATTACCGTGCATCCTCGCGCGCCGGGCGAGGATGTCCTGAATCGTATTGTTCAACACATGCCCAAGCGTAAGCACACCCGTAACATTGGGGGGCGGAATCACGATCGAAAACCCCGGCTTCGGAGAGGCGGGATCAGCATGAAAATTGCCATCCGCAATCCACCGGTTGTACCAGGTATCCTCGACGGATTGGGGTTCGTAAGCTTTGGCGAGTTCAGACATGAGATTTAAAATTCCGCTAGTTGGCGGCAATGAGTAGCCGGGAGGCTAGGAAATATGCTCCAGTAGGTAGGCGGGTAATTCAGCGATGGCGATGCGTTCCTGTGCCATCGTGTCGCGATGCCGGAGCGTGACGGTGTCCAAGAGCTCCGGCCCATTCTCGCCAATGGTATCAAAGTCCACCGTAACACAATACGGCGTGCCAACTTCATCCTGTCGACGGTATCTGCGGCCAATCGCTCCACCTTCGTCATACGCGATCATCATTTTTCCCCGCAGGGCCGCTTGGATTGATTTGGCTTTTTCGACGAGTTCGGGTCGATTTTTTAGAAGCGGGAGGATGGCGCATTTAATCGGTGCCATCCGGGGATGAAACCGGAGCACGGTCCGAATCTCGGATTTGCCTTTTTCATCGGTCACAGTTTGCTCGGCGAATGCCTCACAAATCAACGCGAGCACCGTGCGATCCGCTCCTGCGCTGGGTTCAACGACATGGGGAACAAAACGGGTTTTCGTCTCCTCATCAAAATAATCGAGTGACTTGCCGCTGTGTTCGATGTGACGCGAGAGATCGAAGTCCGTGCGATACGCCACCCCTTCCAGTTCGCTCACGCCAAATGGAAATTCGTATTCCAGGTCATAGGTTTTCTTGGAGTAGAACGCACGCTCGCCGTCCGGGATGTCGACGACGTGGATTTTTTCGCGCGGAATTCCGATATCTACATAGAAGCGCAACCGCTCCTCCAGCCAGTAATCAGTCAACGCAAGCCCGTTTTCCGCATGACAGAAATACTCGATTTCCATCTGCTCGAATTCGCGGGACCGGAAGGTGTAGTTGCGCGGATTGATTTCGTTTCGAAATGCTTTGCCGATCTGCGCGATGCCAAAGGGAAGCTTTTTCCGCGATGTGTCCAATACGTTGCGAAATTGAACAAACATCGCCTGTGCCGTCTCCGGCCGCAGATAAACAAGGTTCTCCTCACTCTCCAGCGGGCCTGCATGGGACTTGAACATCAGGTTGAAGGCACGCGACTCGGTCAGTAGCGCTCCGTTTTCCGGGTTGAACCGGATGGAGTCCACGACGTCCTCGCTGCGCTCACCAGATAGTTCGACCGGCGTTTCGCTCGTCGCTGCCGAAGATCCCTGGACATAGAACTGCCGAGCCAGTTTGCGTGCGCGCTCCACGCTCTCCCCTTTGCGAAGCATCACTGCAAAAGCTCGCTCCGACTTCCAGCCGGTCGCAGCAGAAGTTGCACCGTCATACCAATAGACCGTTCCCGATTGCGCAGGCACTTGATCTGCGCGAAGGCGCGTTTTTGTTAGCAAACAATCCACCATCGGATCGCTGAACGTCTCTTCATGGCCCGTTGCTTTCCAGACCGCGCGGTTCATGATGATCGAGCCATCCATGCCCACCATGTCGTCCCGCTCCATCACGTTGCGGCGCCACCAGAAATCCTTGAGGTTGCGTTTCAATTCCACGCCGAGCGGACCGTAATCCCAAAAGCCATTCAGGCCGCCGTAGATTTCGGATGATTGGAAAATAAACCCTCGCCGTTTGCAAAGGCTTACAATTTTTTCCATTCGTTGATTGGGAGATTCGGTGGACATTAGCCACTCAGGAAACGACACCCATAGAGTTTCGTCAATCCCAAGCCACTATGGGCGCTGTCGCCGATCGGATGTATCTGCCGTAGACTGCCGAAATATGATTTGGGGTCGGACCAAAATCCGCTTCGGCTCACTTTCCCCGTTAGCCGGGAGCAAATGCGCGACCGCCCGCCGGATCAAAATATCCACCCGCGGGTCGATTGTCGTTAGCGGAGGGTCCGAATAGGCCGAAAAATCCGCATTATCGTAACCGATGACACTGACGTCCACAGGCACTCGGACTCCCGCCCCACGGAGCGCTTGGATCATTCCGACGGCTACCCGGTCATTGAGAGCAATCACCGGCGGAAAAGGCGCTTCGCAGCAACGCAAGAATTCGCTGGCAAAATACGCGCCGTCTGAAAAATCACCCTTGGAATCATGCGCCACGAACTGCAGGACATCCTGGTCAAACGTCCAGCCACATTCCTGGCACCCCCGCCGGATCCCGCGGATACGTTGCCGCCCATAAGTGGAGCGGGGATCGATTCCGGCAGTCGCCACGCGACGATGTCCCGCCATATGACACCATCTAATAGCCTCCTTCATTGCGTGCGCACGATCTGTGGAGACGACCACATGCTGACCTGTGTGTCTGGGGTCAATCGATACCACCCCCACCCCCGACGCACGCAACCCCGCAAAGGAGGGATCGGCGGACTCCAGCCCCGAAGCAATCAACACCACCGCCGAGCAATACATTGCCGCAAACCGTTCCAAGGCCCAGCGCTCCCCTTCCAAGGTCCCGTCGGTGATATGGAGCATCGCATGCAGGCCGCTCGCATGCACAGCCTGCTGCAAGCGCGAGATCTTACTTGTAAGGAAATAGTCCTCCAAGTCGGGCACACACACCCCAACCAAATCCGTCCGCCCCGAGCGTAATCCTCGCGCCAAAATACTCGGCGAAAACCCAAACTGACGCGCGGCCTCCCGCACCCGATTCGCTGTCTCCTTGCGGATTCCGGCATGGCCATTCAACGCCCGGGAAACCGTCCACCGCGATAGACCAAGCTGCTTAGCCAGCGCACTGGTGGATTGAATCGATATTTCCATTGACGGACCAAATCCTATAATCTAACACGTGTTAGAGTCAATGGAATCAAACCCCTCACTTACGAATTTTAAGTTATGAAATCGGTCCGTCTTGGCATTATTGGTATTGGTAACATGGGCACCGCTCACGGTCGCAGTATTCTCTCTGGTAAGGTGCCGCAGTGCGAGCTGACTGCGGTAAGCGATTCGAACCCGGGAGCATTAGAATTGTTTCCAGACACGAAGGGATTCTCCAGCAGCGAAGCATTGATTCGATCCGGCGAGGTCGATGCGGTGCTCATTACCACTCCGCACTATTCGCACACGCAAATTGGCATCGACGCGCTGAAGCAGGGGCTCCATGTGCTCGTCGAGAAACCGCTCTCGGTGCATAAAGCGGATTGCGAGCGCCTGATCGCAGCGCACAAATCGAAGAAGCAGGTCTTTGCAGCGATGTTTAATCAGCGCACCGATCCGTACTATCAGAAAGTCCGCGAGCTGGTGCACGGCGGCGAACTAGGAAAAATCCGCCGTATCAACTGGATCATCACCGATTGGTTTCGGACCGAGTGCTATTATGCATCGGGGGGATGGCGGGCGACGTGGAGTGGTGAAGGCGGAGGCGTGCTGCTCAACCAATGCCCCCACAATCTCGACTTGTATCAATGGATATTTGGCCTGCCGTCAAAAGTCCGGGGATTTTGCCAGTTGGGGCGCTACCACAAGATCGAGGTCGAGGACGACGTGACTGCCTATTTTGAATATCCCGACGGCACCACGGGCGTCTTTATTACTTCGACGGGTGAAAGCCCGGGCACGAATCGTCTCGAGATTACTGGCGAGCAGGGCAAGCTGGTATTAGAGCACAACAAGCTGACCTACACGCGCAACGAAGTGCAAATGTCCGAGTTCAGCAAAACGACCGATCAAGGCTTCGCTCGCCCGGCAATCTGGAACGTCGAAATCCCGCTCCCGGACAACCGCGGTGAGCAGCACATCGGCATCATCAGGAATTTTGTTAACTGCATTCTCCATGGCGAGAAATTGATCGCGCCCGCAGCCGACGGCATTCACTCCGTTGAACTCGGCAACGCCATCCTATTCTCATCGCTCACGGGGAAGACCGTGGAGATGCCACTCTCCGGAGCGGCGTATGAACGCGCGCTGAAGAAGCTCATTGCATCCTCCAAACAAAAGCCGAAAGTTATCAAGAAGAAGGCCCCTCCTACGGATTTCTCGAAATCATTCTAAATCCCTTGCGCTCTCGCCGAAAATTTTCGGTCCAATAGCTCCCACAAACCGCATGAAACTGTCTCAAGTAGCCATCCAACTCTACACCTTACGCGATTTTATAACTACGCCGGCCGACGTGGCCTCCACGCTCAAACGTGTCAAAGCCATCGGCTATGACGCCGTTCAGGTGAGCGGCATGGGACCAATTGCCGAAGCCGAACTTAAAGCAATCCTCGACGGGGAAGGACTCACCTGCTGCGCCACGCACGAACCCGGCAACGTCATTCGCAAAAACCCGCAGGCCGTGGTTGATCGCCTGCTTGCGCTCGATTGCAAACTGACTGCCTACCCTTATCCAGCGGACGTCGACATGGGAAATCTTTCAGACATCAACGCCCTGGCCACCGATTTAAACGCTGCGGGAAAATTACTCGCCGAGGCGGGGCTCACGCTCACTTACCACAACCATGGTATTGAGTTTGTCCAGATCGACGGGCTCACTGCGCTGGACCGAATCTACCGCGATACCAATCCCGCATACGTGCAAGGAGAACCGGACACCTACTGGATTCACTACGGTGGAGGCGATAACGTCGAGTGGTGCGAAAAACTGAACGGGCGCCTCCCATTGATCCATCTCAAAGACTATTGTTTCACCAGCGAAAACAAGCCCGCGTTCTGCGAGATCGGCTCAGGCACATTGAACTTCAAACGCATCATCGCAGCAGCAGAAGCCTCCGGTTGCGGTTGGTTCATTGTCGAGCAGGATACTTGCCCCGGCGATCCATTCGTCTCGATCAAAAAAAGCTTCGATTACATCAAAGCCAACCTCTGCGAATAGGTTCGCTGCATCTATACAAATTATGTCTAATTCTGACGGAATGACTTACGCCCCACAGGGGAAGCCAGCTCCCGTATGCTATCCAGGGGAATTCCCCATTGCGGCGGTAGCGCTCGACCACGGCCACATCTACGGTCAATGCAATGCTCTCACCGAAGCCGGCGCGGAGCTGCGCTGGGTCTATGATCCTGATCCGGAAAAAGTTGCCGCCTTCCAGACCCGGTTCCCTCAGGTCCGGGTTGCCCCCACCTTAGAGCATATTTTGGACGACCCCGACATCGCCCTCGTGGCAGCAGCAGCGGTCCCCAGCGAACGGGGAGCTCTCGGATGCCGTGTGATGGAATCGGGCAAAGATTACTTCACTGACAAAACACCGTTCACAACATTCGAACAATTGACGCAAGCCCGCGACGTCGCGCATCGAACGGCGCAAAAATACATGGTATATTACAGCGAGCGCCTCCATGTGGAATCCGCGGTGTTTGCAGGCCAATTGATCCGCGACGGTGCCATTGGCCAAGTCGTTCAGACCATGGGAACCGGTCCCCACCGGCTGAGCGCAGGCAGTCGGCCATCGTGGTTTTTTGAACGTGAGAAATATGGCGGTATCCTGTGCGATATCGGAAGCCATCAGAGCGAACAATTTTTGCATTATACGGGATCCACAGATGCAACGGTCAATTTCAGCGCCGTAGGAAATTTCAACAACCCAGACTTTCCCGAGCTCGAAGATTTTGGCGAAGCATCGCTCACTGGCAATCAAGGAGCCTCTGGATACTACCGAGTCGACTGGCTCACCCCCGCAGGCCTCCGCACCTGGGGTGACGGACGCACATTCATTCTCGGAACGAAGGGTTACATTGAGCTCCGAAAATACATCGATATCACGCGCGAAACAGCGGATGGAAACCACTTGTTTCTCGTGAACGACGAGGGTGAAAATTACATTCCTTGCAGCGGTAATGTGGGATATCCCTTTTTTGGTGAATTAATTCTCGACTGCCTGAACCGCACAGAACATGCCATGACCCAAGCTCATGCATTCAAAGCTGCCGAACTTTGCCTGCAGGCTCAGGCTCAGGCACGTGTCCTCGGTGGAACCTCCGCACTCAGCTAGAGATTTAAATTTGGTCCTATGAACGAAAACATATTCTCGCTTAACAATGAAATAGCCGTCGTCATAGGTGCATCTGGAGTGCTGGGCGGCGGCATGGCTGAGGCTCTGGCCAAGGCTGGAGCAAAGGTGGCCGTCTGCGGCCGCTCCAAAGAACGAGGCGAAGCATGCGTGGATAGGATCACCGCGACCGGCGGAGCGGGAGCATTTTTCCAGTTGGATTCGTCCTCAAAAGATAGCTTGCATGCCGCCCACGCCCAAATCGAAGCAGCACTTGGAGCTCCAAGTATCCTCGTCAATGCAGCAGGCGGCAACGACCCCAAGGTCACGGTCACTCCGGACCACGCGTTTGAAGCTATCGAAACTGCGGACTGGCAGGCCGCATTTGATATGAATCTCGTGGGTGGCATCCTGCTTCCCTGCCAGGAGTTTGGTCCTGCCATGGTTAAGCGAGGCCGCGGGAGCATCATCAACATCGCAAGCGTGTCCGCCCATTTGCCGCTATCTCGCGTGGTCGCTTATTCGGCAGCCAAAGCCGCCGTCCTGAATCTTACGCAGTTTCTCGGTCGCGAGTGGGCCCCTTTCGGAGTGCGAGTGAACTCGATCACGCCCGGGTTTTTCCCTGCGGAGCAAAATCGAAAACTCCTGTATCAAGACGATGGCACGCCGACGCCTCGTGCGCAGGCGATCCTGGGACACACTCCGATGGCCCGGTTTGGGACCGCGGCGGAATTGCACGGTGTCGTGGTATTCCTTGCCTCCGAGGCGGCCAGCAGCTTCATCACTGCGACCGATATCCGGGTCGATGGAGGATTTCTTTCCCAGACCATCTGATTCGTGAATACCTATCGCGCGATCGCCCCAAGCGGGCAATCTCTCTCGCCCTCCGACATTGAGACCGTTCTTGACGCATTTGTTGCAGATTACGAATTCCGCGGAAAACGCGTCCTTCTCATCATCCCGGACAACACTCGCACAGCTCCGATAGGCCTGCTTTTTAAAGCGCTCTACGCTCGACTCGGAAATCATGTCCGTTGTATGGACCTGGTTGTCGCTCTCGGCACCCATCCAGCAATGAGCGAGGATGCCATCAATGAGCGTCTGGAAATTTCCGCTGCAGAGCGCGCCTCCGACTTCCCAAACGTGCGTTTTTTTAATCACACATGGGATCAACCCAGCACGTTGGAGGAAATCGGCCGCATTCCGGAATCAGAAATCCACGCGTTGTCTGGCGGGTTGTTTGCGGAGGAAGTTCCGGTCGAGATTAATCAGCTAATCAACGATTACGACACGCTCGTCGTGATCGGGCCGGTTTTTCCTCATGAAGTCGTCGGGTTCTCCGGCGGAAATAAGTATTTTTTTCCTGGCATTGGAGGACCCAAAATCCTGAACTTTTTTCATTGGCTCGGAGCGGTGGTGACTAACCCGATGATCATCGGAAACAAATGGACCCCCGTTCGCAAGGTTGTCGATCGAGCAGCTCAATTTATCCGGCAGGATCGCCTTTGCCTTGCAGCCGTAGTCGATGACAAACGCTTCGCCGGATTATTTGCCGGAACGCCGGAATCCGCTTGGGATGAAGCCAGCGACCTCTCGGCAAAGATCCACATCATTACCAAGCCAAAGCCGTTTCATACCGTGCTGTCGTGTGCTCCGAAAATGTACGATGAACTCTGGGTGGCCGGGAAATGCATGTATAAATTGGAGCCCGTGGTAGCCGACGGTGGCGAACTTATCATCTACGCTCCCCACCTGCATGAGGTCTCCGAAGTACACGGCCGAATCATCCGCGAGATTGGCTATCATTGCCGCGATTATTTCCTCAAGCAATGGGACCGATTTGCGCATTATCCGACTGGCGTCCTGGCACACTCCACGCATGTGCATGGCATCGGGACCTACGAGAATGGTGTGGAAACACCGCGCGTGCGGGTCACTCTAGCTACTGGAATACCTCCAGAAATTTGCCGTGAGATCAATCTCGGATACCGAGATCCAGCCACGATCCGTCCAGAAGATTTTGCTGGTCGGGAAGAGGACGGCATCCTCTACGTTCCGAAAGCGGGAGAACGGCTGTTTCATCTCGAAAACCGCCCCGCGTGGTCTGGTGGCCCGACAGAATGACCGACTCGCGAGCCCCGTTCATCGTCATGGGTGTTTCCGGGTGTGGCAAATCCACCATCGCTCAGCTACTGGCGGAGTCGATCGGTGCAGATTTCATTGATGCTGATGACTTCCATCCTGCTGACAATAAAACAAAGATGGCAGCCGGTGTGCCATTAGATGATAGCGACCGCTGGCCATGGCTGGATGCGCTCAACAAGTTACTTCGAGATCGCGCGGCACACCGCCAGACCACCGTGCTCGCGTGTTCAGCCCTGCGCCAGGCATATCGTGACGTCCTTGCTCGAGAACTGGAAACAGCTACGTTCATCTATCTCGCGGGTTCAAAAGCAGAAATCCAAGCGCGGATGGAAGCTCGCGCCGGGCATTTCATGCCATCCACGCTGCTGGATAGCCAGTTCGCCACGCTGGAAGAGCCCACCGATGCCATCCGGATTTCTATTGTCCAATCTCCGGAGAAAATCGTCGCTGAGATTCTGGTAATCATCGGGATTCCCTCCTCGGGGCAAGTGCATTAAAATGCAGCACAGAAAGAAGCTCGCGGCATGATCCGCTTCTAATGCCTCATTAGATATTTGAAGATGTGACCCCCAATGATATTAACGGAATCAAAAATGGCTCTAGCCAACCCGACACTCATCCCTTTGCCACCGGAACGAACGCTGACGGCTCAGCACTACCGTGGTGGCCAACCCCTGCGGATCACATGGGATGAATGCGGCGTTCTTACTACAGTCGAGTTGGGAGATCGATCCGATGCCGCAGACCTATGGCTGGCCCCGGGCTTGCTTGATCTGCAGGTGAATGGGTATGCGGGCGTGGATTTTCAACGTGACGAGTCAGCATCGGAGCCTGCGTTGTTGGAGGCAGTTCGAGCCCTTCGAAGAGATGGCTGCCGCCGCATTTTCTTGACGCTTATCACGGCTGAGTGGAAATCCCTCCTTCAGCGTATTCAGAGGTATCGAACGATCATCCAGCAAAACGCTGAACTGTGGCAAAGCATTGTTGGCTGGCACATCGAAGGTCCTTTTTTATCCGATCAGCCTGGATATTGTGGCGCTCACAACCCAGCCTGGATGCGCAATCCCACCCCGGCAGACATGCAAGAGTTACGTTTAATAGCGGAATCGGATCCTGTTCTACTCACTCTTGCGCCGGAGCGGGAGGGCTCTGAGGCTGCTATCGCGGAGGCCGTACGCTGCGGTTTTGTGGTAAGCTTGGGGCACACTCAGGCGAATCGGGAGCAAGTCAAAGCCGCAGAAATTGCGGGAGCCACCGCCTTCACGCACCTTGGCAATGGTTGCCCTCAGAAGTTGGATCGGCACGAAAATATCCTCTGGACGGTCCTGAACGAACCTACCCTGACGGCTGGAATCATTCCCGACGGAATCCACGTGTCTCCCGCGCTTTTTGCGATTCTTCATGAGGTATTGACTCCCGCCCGCGTCTACTGGACGACGGATGCGATGTCCGCCGCAGGTGCGCCACCAGGACGCTACACGATCGGTGAAATCGAACTCGCTGTGGGAGCAGATCAGATTGTCATAAACCCCGCGACCAACACCTTTGCTGGTTCTGCTCTGACGCCTATCGAGGGAATTCGGCGCGGCGCGCAAATGCTGAACCGCCCGTGGCAGGACGTTTGGGATCTGTTTTCAGTGAATCCCGCCCGATTGATGGGGCTGTCTGCAGACTTGAGTTCAGGCTCGGCGGCGGGATTTTGCCTCTTACGATCGAAGTGATTTGTTTTTACTGAACAAAAAGATTCACGACCACGCAAGTTGAACCCATCAAGCGTCAGGGATGCTAGCGCTAGATTGTTACAGGTGAAGTATTGGCCTTGGGTTTCACCGCCTTCCGCAGCCCCGGCCCTCCCTTGCAACGCGCTGGCAGAACCGTCGATCACACCATCTACAAAGTAGGCGAGGGAGTCCAACAGACAGGGCAATCGATCGAAAATACGGCCACCGGCGAACAATTCTTCTACTCATACCGACGCCGATTACCAAAATACCTGCGTAGAATGATTATTGATTTAGAATAGTTCTTGATATAATTCTAGACTGCGTTATTTTCTCGTCGTGAGAATTATACCACATCCCCCGAGTGATTACGAAGCAGCAGTCGGGCACGGCGACCTGCGCGACACGCCTCAACGTCGGCATGTGTATGACCAGCTTTTGGATCGCCGGGACCATCCGACGGCCACTGAGGTATTTATGCGAGCGAAGCAGACAATGCCTTCGATTTCGTTGGCGACCGTCTATAACTCCCTGGAAACACTGGTCGCGTGCGGACTCGTTAAACAAGTTCATGTCGACCGGGAGCCAACCCGCTACTGCCCGAATCGGGAGGAGCATGGCCATATCATCTGCAATCAATGCGGACAAGTTTTTGATATCGACTTGGCAACCGGCCAAACGATGGGCGGCAATTGGAATCTTCCTGCCGGCTTTACCGTCACCTCGTATGAGGTCTCCTTGCGCGGGGTCTGCCCGCCCTGCAATACCAACTCCCGATCCTAAAAAACCATTTCTTATTCTTACTACTCATGAGCCTGAAAATTGACAACCTACATGCCTCGATCGGCAATACCATCATCCTACGCGGCCTCAATTTGGAGATCCCGAAGGGCGAAGTCCACGCGATCATGGGAAAAAACGGCTCTGGTAAGAGCACGCTCGCAAAAGTCATGGCCGGTCACCCGGACTACGAAGTCACCGGTGGAACGGTGACACTCGACGGGAAAGACCTATTTTCGTTTCCGGAGCCGGATGACCGTGCTCGTGCCGGATTGTTCCTGGCGTTTCAATACCCGATGGAAATCCCCGGCGTGACAATCGCCAACTTCATCCGGGCTGCCGTCCAGTCGCGCCTGCCAAAAGGCGAAGAACTCGACGCCATCGAATACTATCAGAGCCTTTACGCCAAAATGGACGAATTGAAAATCCCGCGCGAATTCACCTCGCGCTCGGTCAACGAAGGGTTCTCTGGTGGCGAAAAGAAACGCTGCGAAATTCTCCAAATGGCGATGCTGAGGCCAAAATACGCGGTGCTCGACGAGACGGATTCCGGCCTCGACATTGATGCGCTTAAAATCGTTTCCGACGGCGTGAACGCGTTGCGCGGACCCGACGTAGGGATGCTGGTTATCACCCACTACCAACGCCTACTCAACTACATCGTTCCCGATAAAGTGCATGTCATGGTCGACGGTCAAATTGTGCTCACAGGAGATAAAGACCTAGCGTTAAAACTCGAAGCCGGGGGCTACGACTGGGTCACAGAACCCGCCCTCGCTTAAACCATCACCAAATCAACAATCAAAATTAAATAACTCATGAATACGGAGACAAAACCTGACATCAACATTGATCGTAGTATTGGCGACTTCAGCTACGATATGGACTATGCCTTCGACGCGGGGGTGGGGCTCTCGGAACGAACAATCGACTACATCTGTGACGTAAAAAAAGACCCTGATTGGATCCGAGCGTTCCGGAAAGAAGCCTATCGAAAATTCCTCGCGATGCCGATGCCGACGCATTGGGCAAGCCGTGATCTCGAGAATATTATTTTTGAAAACATCCGGTATTACCTCTCACAGGGCCAGGAACCCAAACGCTCGTGGGATGACGTTCCAGAGAAGATCAAGCAGACGTTTGAGCGCTTGGGAATCCCCGAGCAGGAACGCAAATTCCTGGCGGGCGTGGAAGCGCAGTTTGACAGTGAGGCTGCCTATTCCAACATCAAGGCCGCAGTCGGAGAGCAAGGAGTTATCTTTGTTGGCAGCGCGGAGGGGCTGAAAAAGCACCCGGAGATCTTCCGCAAATGGTTCGGGAAGGTGATTCCAACTGGTGACAACAAATTCAGCGCACTCAACAGCGCAGTATTCAGCGGCGGATCGTTTATTTACGTCCCACCCGGCGTGAAAGTAAAACACCCGCTGCAGGCGTACTTCCGGATCAACGCCGAGAATTTCGGTCAGTTCGAGCGCACGCTTATCATCGCCGACGAAGGTGCGGAGGTGATGTACATGGAGGGCTGCACCGCACCAAAATTTGAAACCGCCACGCTGCACAGCGCGGTAGTGGAGTTGGTTGCGATGAAGGGGGCTAAAATCCAATATGTCACCGTGCAAAACTGGTCGGAAAATGTATTCAACTTGGTGACCAAACGCGGGCTCGCTCATGAAGAAGCCGAAATCAAATGGATCGACTGCAACATCGGCTCTCGCTTGACGATGAAATATCCAGGCGTCGTGATGAAGGGACGGAAAGCGCGCGGAGAAGTGATCAGTATCGCTCTGGCTAATGATGGCCAACATCAGGATACCGGCGCAAAAATGGTCCATGCCGCAGATGAGACTACTTCGAACATTGTTTCGAAATCTATCAGCGTCGGCACTGGTCGCTCCACCTATCGCGGCCTTGTGCATCTTCCGAGGCACCTAAAGAATTGCAAAAACAACACCGAATGCGATGCGTTATTGATCAATTCGCATAGCCGGACGGATACCTATCCTGCAATTTCGGTGCGCGGAAAACAAAATGCGTGCCAGCACGAAGCCAGCGTCAGCCAGATCAGCGCCGAGCAGATCTTTTACATGCAGCAACGTGGCCTCTCGGAAGGTCAGGCGATGAGCTTGGCAGTGAATGGGTTTGTCAACGACCTCGTGCGTGAATTCCCCATGGAATACAGCGTTGAGTTGAAACGCCTGATCGACCTTGAGATGGAAGGCTCCGTCGGGTAACCCCCGCTCCGAAAAAATGAGTCCGACACTGCTATCACCGCCGGCAAACCGCTCCGCACTGCATCCGACAACGCCTGCTTCCGGTTTGGCGCTGGCCCCTACATTCGACCCTGCGTGGCCAGCTTGGTTTCACGAAACTCAACGCGAAGCATGGGAGGAATTTCAACGTACACCAACCCCGACCCGCAAAGACGAGGCGTGGAGATTTGCCAACATCAAGGCCGTTGCCGTCGATGATTTTGTCCCGGCCGGGAAATTTCTCTCAAGCGTTGACGCGATTGCCCAGTCCAAACTCTTTGATGCAGTTTCCACCCGGTTTGTTTTTGGGAACAACCAATTGCTGCACCGGGAATTCCCCGCACTGCCGGATGGTGTCATTGTTAAGCCACTCACCGAGGCGGCGCGTGAAAATGAGTCGTTGTTTCGTGAGTTTTTTATGTCCCAACCCGTCGAGCTTGGATCGCATCGCTTCGCCGCGCTCCACCGTGCACTTGTGCAAGGTGGCGTGATGATCCATGTCCCGGCCAACGTCGAAGTCGCACTCCCAATTGAGATCTTCCATTGGGTCGAGGGAGACAATGCTTCCGTGTTTCCGCACACGCTCATCCTGTGCGGCGAAAACAGCAAAGTGACTGTCGTCGATGCATTCAAGTCGGCGGACAACGCGCGGGCTTTCGCCTGCGGCGTCAACGATCTACACCTAGCCCGGGGCGCACAACTGACATATGTTGCCGTGCAAGACTGGAGCGATTCTTCACTCGCGTTTCACATCAACTCGACGGTTGTTGGACGAGATGCCACGGCTACAGCTCTCAATGTCAACTTCGGCTCAAAGTTTTTACGAGGCGAAAACCTCAGCCGACTCGTTGGCGAGGGCTCCCGCAGCGTCATGCTGTCCATTAATCCCATGGACGGCGAACGTGAGATCGACCAACGCACATTGCAGGATCACATCTCGCCTCGTACGACCAGCGATCTCCTCTACCAAAATGCCCTCGATGACAAATCACGCACGATCTTTGCCGGATTGATCAAAGTTGGCAAGGGCGCCCACGAAACGGACGCCTACCAAAAAGTGCGCAATCTTCTGCTCAGCGATGACTGCGAGGCAAATTCCATGCCCGGTCTCGAAATTCTTGCGGATAATGTGCGTTGTTCTCATGGAGCGACGTCCGGCGAGATCAACGAAGATGAATTATTCTACATGCAAGCACGCGGGATCTCAGCCGATCTCGGACGCCGACTAATCGTCGCTGGGTTTTTTAATTCGCTTCTGGCACGCATCACAAACGAACCCGTCCGCGCTAGACTCGCGACGCTAGTCAGTAAGCGCATGGGAGTCGCAATGGATGACCCAAAGCTAGAATAGATCGATCTTCCCTGCTTCCGATAGAATGTGGCCGCAGGGGGGGCAAAGCCTCTGCAACAGACGGGATCGCGGCGACCACATTAGGGAAGAAAATGCAGACATGGTAATCGTGCTGTTCGACGCGGCCCATGTTCATCACTAGCATGTGCACACGTGCCTGTCGGAGAACAAGGCCGCAGGCTCGGCCACCTGCCCCATGACCCAGAACGCCTGCTGCACAAGTACCACTTCCCAACCTGCATATTCGGTATCTTGTCAGTGGCCGACATTCTACTTCGCCTGCATCAGGCCCTAATGGCCTTTGATAACGCATTCTGGCTGGATTTCCATAAGCCTGTGCGATCATCAGATATTCGAGCATTCGCTTATGCTCACCCCTCGGCATCTCACCGACCATTCTCTCCTCGCGCTGGCTGCCGCTCAGAGAGGACGGTTGGCGACTTTTGACCGCGGCAATCAGATCACGGCTGTTCCGGCAACACGGCCACTTAACCTTCTGATGCTGGCGGTGGAGAGCAGTTGAAAGATCGAACGGAACTCGCATTAGGGTTCGCGACGAACCCATTTTTATTCTCTTAGGCGATCGTCACTTCAGGACAGAGATACACATCTTGGATCGCGTGGAGCAAGCTGACCCCATCTCTCATTGGACGCTGGAATGCCTTTCGACCTGAAATCAAGCCGGTTCCGCCAGCCCGTTTGTTGACCACCGCGGTGAATACGGCATCAGCAAAATCGTTAGATCCGCTGGCACCGCCGCTATTGATCAACCCGGCACGGCCCATGTAGCCATTTGCCACCTGATAGCGGCAGAGATCAATCGGGTGGTCGGACGTAAGTTCAGTGTAGATCCGCTCGTCGAGCTTCCCGTAACTGGACGATCCCGTGTTGAGTGCCTTAAACCCGCCGTTATTCTCCGGGAGCTTTTGCTTCACGATGTCAGCTTGAATCGTCGATCCCAAATGGTTTGCCTGACCGGTGAGGTCAGCGGAAACATGGTAATCTTTGTCACCCTTCACATTGAAAGCCGGGTTGCGCAGATAGCACCACAGGACGGTGGCCATCCCTAGTTCATGCGCATGCGCGAAGGCCTCAGCGACCTCCACAATCTCACGTCCGGAGTCCTCGGAACCGAAATACACTGTGGCTCCAACTGCCGCCGCGCCCATGTCGTAGGCTTCGTCAATCGTACCGAAGAGGATTTCTTTACTTTGGTTCGGATACGTGAGCAGCTCGTTGTGATTGATTTTTACGAGGAACGGGATTTTGTGCGCATACTTGCGAGCCATCATGCCCAGCACGCCAAACGTCGAACACACCGCATTACATCCGCCTTCGATTGCGAGTTTAATGATATTTTCGGGGTCAAAATAGATCGGATTTTTCGCAAAGCTCGCCCCCGCCGAATGTTCCACGCCCTGATCAACCGGGAGGATTGAATAATACCCGGTGCCGCCTAGGCGGCCGTGCTTGTGCATACGCTCCAGGTTTTGAATCACGCGCAGATTGCGATTACTGGAAAGGAATATCCGATCAATAAAATCGGGCCCCGGCAAATGAAGCAGATCCGCAGAGATCGTTTGAGATTTATGACTCAGCAGGTGGTCTGCCTGGTCACCGAGAAGTGAGGTAATGTGATCGATCATAAGTGGTGCAAGGTAGGTTCAGTGAGAGACTCTCCGAGTGTGATTCTTCACTTCTAGTCGCTTTGAGATGGAATGTCGAGGCTCAGGTATGTTAGGTTTCCGACATATGCGAATGTTCCTCTCCATAATCGTCTCAGCCGTTGCACTTTGTCTTGGGGGATGCATGACTGCATCTTCGTCTGGATCCGGTGGTATCGCTGCGACGACCGTTCCTAACACCAACCTCGACGCGATCATGGACGCGGCGAACTCCGTATTTTCCCAATCCGGATATTCGGTAGGACCGACGAACTATCCTGACTCGATTTCCTTCGATAAACCGGCGGGAGGCTTCGGTCAGGCGATGTGGGGCAGTTATGGTCAATCCACCACTTACAGAGCCTCGCTACGGATGGTTCCACTCAGCGGCAACGACTACCGTCTCGCCGTATCGGTATTGGTGGTCAACGATGCCGATCAAGCAGGCTTTGAAGATTCGCGACCAGTCCTTGGGCTCTGGTCCGCAGAATTCATCCCTCTCCTGAACAAGATCAAAGCACAGGCAGCCAATGCGGAGTCTGGATTTTGATGTTCTTGCTTCCTGACGCGACCGGAACTCCGCCCCTGGGGATTCTGCTCGACCCGTCGGGTTTCCACCTTTCGTCGCGTTGATGAGCGCTACCCGACTCACGTTTTTCCTCCGCCTTGGTAGCACCATCGCATTGTGGGTGTTGATCCTTGCTACGATTTTTTCGGGCAACGAGATCGCATTTTTTGTAGTGATCTCGGGGATGGCACTGGTCGGTCTGTGGGAATATTTTCAGATGCTCGACCACGACCAGATCCCGTGTTTCAAGCTGACCGGGATGATTTGTGCCACCGTATTCATGGGTGGGAGTTTCTTTTACTTCAGTACGTTTGGCCCCGGTCGGGCGCTGGATTTTGAATTGGCAATTCTGGTGTTGTTTCTAATGGTGATGTTTGGCCGTCAGATGTTCGCCTCGATGCGGGATCGGGAGCCGTTACAGACGATGGCATACACGCTCTTCGGACTCCTCTACATCCCATGGTTGTTCAACTTCATCGCCAAGATCCTCTTTCTGACGCCCCGGGCTGAAGACGGAAGCCCCACGGGGCAATACTACGTATTGTTTCTCGTCCTCGTCACAAAATTCAGCGACATGGGGGCATATGTCTTTGGCAGTGTTTTCGGACGGCGACCATTTGTTCCGCATATCAGCCCGAAGAAAACCTGGGAAGGTCTGGCGGGAGCGCTCGCCTGCTCAATGTTAGGAAGCTTTTGGCTCATCACTCTGATGCCCAATCGGCTGGGGCTTTTTACCATCGTTGATGTTGCCATTCTTGGATTCGTGCTCGGGTTGGCAGCGATCATCGGCGACCTCGCTGAGTCCATCGTTAAGCGCAGCGCACGCAGTAAGGATAGCAGCCGTGTGCTCCCGGGCATCGGTGGCACGCTGGACCTGATTGACAGTCTACTTTTCACGGCGCCGATCATGTATTTTTATATGCGCCTAGTCCTCGGAGTTTCGTGATGCGGAAGCGGATTGTTATTCTCGGAGCGACGGGATCCATTGGGGAGAGTGCGCAAAAAGTCACCCGCGCGCTGCCGGATACGATCGAGATCGTGGGCATCTCGGCCCATCGCAACGCGGATGCACTTGTCGCGGCGGCGCGGGAGTTCCATGTTCCGCACGTCTGTCTTGCCGATCCAGTATTGCAGCCGGAGTGGCAGGATCAGCTACCAGCAGATTGTCGTGCACTCGAAGGAGAATGCGGATTGGTGGAGCTTGCCACATTGCCGGAAGCGGAACTTGTGTTGATTGCGATTGTCGGTACTTCCGGTCTGCGGCCTGCGTTGGCGGCGATTCGGGCAGGCAAAGATATTGCCGTCGCAAGCAAGGAGATTTTGGTCATGGCAGGTGAAATCATCATGGCTGAAGCAAAGAAATTTGGTGTCCGTGTGCTACCCGTCGATAGCGAACACAATGCGATTTTCCAATGCCTGGAAGGTCGAGATCCTGCTGAAGTCAAACGCCTGATCTTGACCTGTTCCGGCGGCCCCTGTCGGCACGTTCCAGCGCACCAGCTTGCATCAGTGCGGCCAGAAGATGCACTGCGTCACCCGACTTGGAGCATGGGTCGCAAAATCAGTATCGATTCAGCAACACTTTTTAACAAGGGCCTGGAGATGATCGAAGCCCGGTGGCTATTTGATATCCCCATGGATCGGATCGATGTCATCATCCATCCGCAGAGCATTGTGCATTCGATGGTGGAATTCATCGACGGGTCCCAGCTCGCCCAACTGAGCCAATCCGACATGGCATTTCCGATTCAGTATGCAGTGACATGGCCTACGCGAGTCGCAGGAGCCCTCACCCCGCTTGATCTTACTCAAGTCGGAAAATTGGAATTTGAAACTCCCCGCGTTGACGATTTCCCCGCGCTTGGAATTGCCCGGGACGCCGGAGCTCGCGGGGGCACGCTTCCCGCCGTCTTAAATGCGGCAAATGAAGCCGCCGTGGATGCATTCCTTCACGGCCAGATCAACTTCCCCGAAATTTGGCAATTGGTCGCTGCGGCGATGGAGGCGCACGATGTCATCGATCACCCCGATTTGGATGCGCTTTTTATTGCGGACGCGTGGGCTCGTGGGTTCGTTACTTTGGCGATTCAGGGGATTTCAAAATCCTGATTCACGAGCCACATTCGATGGTTGTAAGTCGCTGCGGTAAGGAAGCGCGCTGATCCATCACCGAACAGGTAGTTGGCACCGTCCCCATAAGCGGTCAAATTGAGGACATCATTGTGATTCCCGCCGCCTTCCAGCATATCCATATAAAAATGTGTAGAACCCGCATTGGGAGTGCCAAGGAGGATGATTTGGCCAGGCCGCTCGATACTATGGATTCGCACCGAAATCGTCTCGTCATCGATGGCTCCGATATCGTTGTAGCCATTCATTATGTAGCTGGTCTCATTGCGGTCGTTGCTCAGGGGATCGGCTACTCGGCTGATGTAATTTTCCATGTCACCCGGAGCCGCATACACCTTGGGATTTCCAAGATATTCGTTCACAAGCTTCGGCCACTTATCTCCGGTAGTCACGCGGCGGGGCAGCTCGTTGTTATTCTCTACGGCATACAGGAGCACGCCCGCACCAATCTGCCGAAGATTACTGAGCGAGGCCGCTCGGTGTGCGCGATTCAGCATCTGCGGAATGAGGAGCATGACGAGACTCGCCAGGATCGCCACCACAACAATCACCACCAACAGCTCGATCAGCGTGTAAGCACCGAGGTTGGTGAGGACTGGCCGACTGTAAGCTGTGGGCTTCATCGGGAGAAATAATCCGCCCGCCCGCAGCGCGTGTCAAATCCAGAGGCGAAACAATATCAGATCATAAGAGAAGGTTCTTCGCTATTTCCAGTGGGGTTGCGACTCCATCAGCCCGGAGGGCTTGCGGAAATTAGCCGCTGGTGCCAACCCTGTGCTTTCTACACAACTTTTTGGGTATAATAGTGAAAGACGAATAACGCAATGGGAGGGGGAAACAACAGTGCGGTTTGAGAACTCGCTGCCCGACTCGCTTGCGGGAGGACAACGAGCGCGCCGGGCATGAGCGGGATTTTGCGCTGTTTGCCGCCGGGTTGACTTCCGACGAGGCGACCCCTTTTTCTTTCTACCATGAAGAGCATGAAGGACATGAAGGGAGAGATGGCTGAGTAAGATTTTTTCTGCATCTTCATGCTCTTCATGTCCTTCATGGTTTTAATTCTTTTCTCCTCGGCCCGGGGTGACCGCGTCCGCGCGGATAGCCGAAGAATTCGCGCCCCGTCACGGCCAGTAGGTGGCAACTACCGAAACTCGTTGCGGGGCATATTTTCTGCCAACCACCGGAATATCGACCGATGATGACATCAGCCCCGGCAGGGGCGACGGATCAAAACACATACCGACTATCAAACTCCACTCCGTGTCGCTGGAGGAGTTAGAGATATTCCTCGCGAAACGTGCGCGTACGATGGTGCTCCTCCTGGTTTTCAATACAACGCCGGAGAGTAACCCTCTGCGAATGACTCACAGGGAATGCTCCGCAACCTTCCTGCCACGCAAAACGACTGAAGCCCAGGGGTCTCATGGACCCATCGTGAGGAAACGGACTTCAGTTCGCGCATTACATCGGAGAGGCAATGCGTGGCTCGTAGTCCCACCAGCAAATGAACATGGTCGGAAACACCACCCACGGCTTCCGGCACGCCACCAAGGGTGCACACAATACCACCCATGAAAGCATGCAAATCGCCACGTCACGCAGATGCAATGACCGGCGCATGATCCTTGGTTCCAAAAACCCGATGCTATTGCAGGCAGAGATGGCTCGATGGCTGGGTTGAGATTTTCCTCCGCCCCTGCCGGGATGTAATGCTTACTTTATCGAATTCCGGTGCTTTGTACCTCCGGCTAATTTCCAAATCAACCCTCCGGGTCTTAAATGAACATGCTCACCCACCGAAACCAGCGAAGAACCTAAGAGAAGCACCTGCGCCGCGATTCGATCAGCTCTCGATTTTGACGGCCCAGTCGAGTTCTTCCTCGATCGACCATTCCTGATAGGCCATCGCGTAGTTCGGCACGGATGCGAGGAGTTCCTCATGCGAACCATCACCGGCGATGCGTCCGTGATCGAAAAAGATAATCCTCGGCGCGCGCCGCAACAACCCGACGCGGTGAGTGACCAGGATCGTCGTCCGCTGGTTACTCAACGCCGCAATCGCATCGTGAATGATCTCCTCACTGCCGGGCTCAACCGAGGATGTTGGTTCATCCAAAAGCAGGATGCGGGGATCAGCGAGAAACGCGCGTGCGATACTGAGCCGCTGCTTTTGCCCTCCCGAAAGCTTGACTCCGCGCTCTCCGACGATGGTTTGATATCCATGCGGGAGGTCGATGATGAAATCATGGGCATTTGCCATCGCGGCAGCAGACTCGACCGCGTCGTCGGATGCATCTGGTTTAGCGTAGCGCAGGTTTTCGAGAATGCTGGTATTGAACAAATACGTGTCCTGCAAAACCACACCGATCCCGCGCCGAAGTTCCGCCAGCGGCCACTCGTGCACGTCGATGTCGTCGACGAGCACGCGCCCACCCTGCACGTCGTAAAACCGAGGGATGAGATTGAGCAGCGTCGTCTTGCCGGAGCCGCTCCGTCCGGCAATGGCTACAAACTCACCGGCGTTGACCGAAAGCGTCACTCCTCGCAGGATCTCCTTTTCCGGATGGTATCCAAAACGCACGTCGTCAAGATACACACTCCCGCGGCTCAACACTCTTCTCTCGCTGTCACCGACAGACTTGATAGCCACAGGCTCGACGAGGACTTGGACCACACGCATCGCCGCCGCCCGCGCGCGCATCAGCGTATCGGACATCCGCGCAATGGTTCCAATGGGGCTCTGCAAGCGCCACCAGTATCCGCGGTAAGCAATGAGCCCGCCCAGCGTGAATTCTCCCTGCCAGATGAACCATGTGCCAAGCCCAAGCATCACCGAGTTACTAAGAAAGCCGCCAAAAAATACGGCTGGAAAAAACATCGTCCGAAGCCGAAGCGCGCGGATGCTCTTTTCATAATAACCCTGCGTGATTTCGCCAAACTGCTGAGCTTCGTCCCCTTCTCTGGCCAGCGATTGCACCAACTGGACACCTCCCAAACGATCATGAACAAAGGCACCCACGTCACCAAGGCGCATGCGCACCGACTCGTAAACCGACTTGATGCGCCCGCTGAAGGTCCGAATCAGCAAAAATGACAGCGCTAACGGAATCAGCGTCGTCAGCCCCACCACCGGTTGCAGCGCAATCACGATGAACGCCACCACGACAAACGTAAGGCACTCCTCAATGAGGTTCGAAATGTCGCGAAGGACCGAGGATTCCATGGCGTCGATATCGCTCACAACCCGCGTCACGAGGTCGCCCGTGCGGCGGTCCTGATGGTATCCAAGCGGCTGATGAATGAGCCGCGCAAATACGGCATTCCGTATATCACGAACGAACGCCTGCCCGGATTTCTCGAGTAACCAGCTTTGCCACGCGCCTACCAGCGTGGCCAGCAATTGAGCACCCAGCATGACACCGACCGCAGCGAGAAGGCCACGAAGGTCCCGGGCAACAATGACATCGTCCACCACATATCTCCAGACGAGCGGATGAATCTGCGCAAGCGGCACCGCAATGAACAACAGACCAATCGACCCGAAAATCGCGGTCCGGTAAGGCCGGAGATATTTCCAAACAATGCCCGTGAGCTCCCGGAGCGGGATGACTGGTGGTGTAGCGTTCAAAGGCATCTCTGGCTGCACGGTGCTCTGGCTCAATCCAAATCCTCCGCTTCGCCAGCGCCCTTCTTGTATGTCAGACCACGCAACTTTCCATCGATGAACTTCTGAATTTCACCGTCCATGACCGCTTGGATGTCACTCGTCTGGACGCCCGTCCGCAAATCTTTGACCATCTGGTATGGCTGAAACACATACGACCGGATCTGACTGCCCCAGGCGATGTCTCCTTTTTCTCCATATTGGCGATCCACTTCCGCCTGCTTTTTATCCGCTTCGATCTGCATGAGTTTGGCTTTCAGCATTTTCATTGCGGTGACGCGATTTTTCAACTGACTGCGTTCATTTTGGCAGGCAGCGACCACCCCTGTTGGGACATGGGTGATGCGGACGGCGGTCTCAACTTTATTGACGTTTTGCCCGCCCTTCCCACCGCTGCGGTAAGTATCAATGCGGAGGTCTTTTTCGTCAATTTCAACGGCGGCATCTTCAATCTCAGGAACCACATCGACGCTGGCAAACGAAGTATGCCGGCGCTTATTTGAATCAAACGGCGAGATCCGGACGAGTCGGTGGACGCCCCGTTCGCAATTGAGATATCCGTAGGCATAATCCCCGGCGACACGCAACGTGACGCTTTTGACCCCGGCTTCATCCCCCTCTTGAATGTCAACCACTTCAGAGCGCACTCCATTGCGCTCCATCCATCGCTGATACATCCGCAGAAGCATATCAGCCCAATCGCACGACTCCGTCCCGCCCGCACCCGCGTGAATCGTCAAAAATGCCGGATTACTGTCAAAATCCCCGCACAAAAACTGCCGAAGCTCAAACTTATCAAGATCCGCCTCGACAAATTCAAATTCGCGCCTGGCATCGCCGAGCGCTGTCGCCCGCATCGTCGCGTCCGGTTCCTCTGCCGCCATTTCAACGAGGATTTCCAAGTCCGCCGCACGGCTTTCCAGTGCCCGGAACGGAGTGATCTTGTTCCGAAGCAGCGAAACTTCCTCCACATCGCGCTGGGCCGCCTCCTTGCGGTCCCAGAAATCGGGCTGTGTCATGTTTGCCTCGAGCTCGTCGAGTCGGGTAATCAGTCTCGGTAAGTCAAAGAAACCTCCGCAATTCGCCGACGCGGGCGGATAGGGCGGAGGTGTCAACCGTGTAAAATTCGTCTGCCATTTTAGGATTACTACTAGGTGTCGCCCCACTCTATGCGGAGCAATAAATGTGAGATGCGGCACATTAGATCGCACCGGAAGCGGAATCAATAGAATCCTGCCTCAGAAATCCCTCGCGAACTGACTCAAATGAAATGCCACCGGAGTAAATCAGGGAAAAGACGTCAGTCATGTTTTATTGCATTTTCGTATCGCCGATTGTCTGGCGATGCGAGAGTTCACCTGGGAATGGTGGGTTTGCGGAGGGAAAATGCTTCATTGGATTTGTCGTCATACCATTCCAGACGGTCCAAGCGGGAATCCGTCAACCAGGAGGGGAGGAGGTTGGGCTGCGATTTCGTAAACAACAGGCCGCTAGGTGGTTGGCAGCATATGACACGTTCCATTAACCCGGTCGGGGCGTCGTCATATTCGTTCCCGATTCCAACCACAATAACGTCAGGTCTGTCCATGTGAAAGCTTCCTGGAGTTGCCATGACGGGGGAATAATCTAGCTAGACGAGACAGAAATCGCAGTAGACATTTTTCTGTTTTTGTCACGAAGGCTTCCTTCGCGCAGGAGGTGAGAGCGGGTTTGATTTCTCTTCGTCTTCTTCGATCCTCCTACGCCTTGGCGAGCTTGGCGTCCTCTGCGCGAGCTCTTTTCTGCTTCGTGTTTTAGTGCATTTTGCATTGGATTGTTGGGAGGATTCCGCAGTTTTAGAAACTTGCGCTTGATTCCGCGCCGCGAGAAAGATTTGCTCACGCCCATGCCTGTTGTTGATAAACCTCTCAGCGAACTTCAAACGTATTCCGGAAGTTCTCCCAAGCCCGATGATTTCGATGCATTCTGGTCCCGGGCGCTGGCTGAGCTTGATGCTACCGACCCTGCGCCGGTGATTACCGAAAATCTCACCGTCCGGTCTCCGGTGGTGAATACTTACGACCTGGTATTTCGAGGGGTGGGTGGCGCGTCAGTTTATGCGAAACTTTTTCGCCCGAAGGTGCAGGCAGCGCCCGCTCCAGCGGTGCTCTTCTTCCATGGATATTCGGGAAACAGCGGGGGATGGAGTGATGGGAAATTGGCGCTCGCTTCGCAGGGATTCACGATTGCCGCGATGGACTGTCGGGGGCAAGGGGGGCAGAGCGAGGATGGCGGGTCAGTCATTGGAAACACCTTGCATGGTCACATCATTCGCGGGCTTGCCGACGGGCCGGACAAACTATTGTTCCGTCAGATTTTCCTCGATACCGTGCAACTGGCGAGAGTCGTGATGGCGTTGGATGGGGTGGATCCCGCTAAAGTCTGCACTTGGGGCGGATCACAAGGCGGTGCGTTGTCGATAGCCTGTGCGGCTCTGGAACCGAGGATCCGGCGATGCGTATCGATCTATCCGTTCCTCTCGGACTACCGGCGCGTCTGGGAGATGGATCTCGATAAAGATGCCTACGCCGAGCTTCGGACGTATCTACGTAATTTTGATCCCCGGCATGAGCGCATCGATGAGATGTTCTACCGGCTCGGGTATATTGATATTCAGAATCTTGCGCCTCGCATCCGGGCAGATGTGCTTATGGGGATCTCGCTGATAGATACCATTTGTCCTCCATCCACGCAGTTTGCAGCTTTTAACAAAATCAACTCGCCGAAAACTCCGGTGATTTATCCCGACTTTGGGCACGAGGGTTTACCTGGCTTTGACGATATAGCGTTTCAGTTTGTGATCGACTTGCTGGACTGAGGGAGACCCTCTCAAGCCCATTGAGCATCCATGGCCGCATCGCCGTCGCGGTAGCTCATCCATTTGCGGTAGGGCTCGTAGAGCGATTTTTCGCTCGCGGGTAGCGCGCGGGCCTCTAGCGCGAGCATGTTGTCGGGCGACATGGGCGAAAACGCTGCGGCGAGTGCGGCATTTTGGAGGAGTTGGTCCGCGCTGGTAACCCCGCTCACGAGGGATGTCACCGGATGCGACCAACCGTAGTCAAGGCCTTCTTGCAGGGAGAAAACTTTGTCTTTTACGGGGCGAAAATTCCCACCAAGTGTTTTCATAGCCAGGGGCGCGATCTTCTGTGCAATCAGCTCCGGCAGGACGCGTCGGACGAACGCATTGGAATTTGCCTCGATGGGCGAAATCGGAATCAGACACGCATCGAATGCAGCCTTTTCGGCGAGCACGGCCAGATGAACACCCGGCTCGGTATGCCCGGTGAACCCGACGTAGCGCACTTTGCCTTGTTGTTTGGCATCGAATAATGCCTGAACCACTCCCTTGGACGAGAATCCCTTTTTCACCTGATCCAGCGTGGCAACCGCGTGCCATTGCCAGAGATCGAGATGATCGGTGCGTAGCCGCTTCAACGATTCATCCAGCATTCGCATGGCCATCGCGTAGTCATCCGCATCGTCATGCGTGCAAACTTTTGTCATGAGAAAAAACTGATCGCGCCGTCCTTCGATCAGCTTCCCCATCAATTCTTCGGACTGGCCCCCATGGTAATCCCAGGCATTGTCCAGAAATGTTGCTCCGACTTCGATTGCGATATCGATCATTCGCGCCGCTTCGTCGTCGGAAGCCAGGCGCAACGCATGGCCCCCAAGTGCGAGCGTAGGAAGCATCTCGTCATGACGGCCAAACTTTCTTTTTGGAACACGGATCTCGTCAGTGCGCACGATTTCCCCCGCAAGGGTCCGGGCCAACGAACCACCCAGCAGCAATCCCGCCGTCGTGAGTCCCAGTCTGCGTAAAAATTCGCGGCGTTCTAGTAGGCTGTCCAATGAGTTCATGATGTTGAGCGCAGTGTGTGGGACTACTGACCGACAGAGTGCGTGGCTTTGCAAGGAAGAATGCCCATCAACCTCGTTTTATCCCCTCGAGGAATAGGGCTTCACCATTCTGAATTTGATCGCTGTGAGTCGGGTGATGCAATACATCGTGTGCAAGTCCCCTTACACATGAGCCCCGAGCCTTTATCCTCCAAGCCGTCAAAGCACGCGGATCGCACCCGGCAAGCGGTGGGATGGATCTTCGGCCCGCTTTGCCTTGCGCTCACGTTTGTGCTTTCACCGCCCGAGGGTTTGACTGCCGCGGGATGGCATGCCGCTGGCGTGGCTTCTCTCATGGCAGTCTGGTGGATTACCGAGGCGATCCCGATACCAGCCACTTCTTTGCTGCCGCTGGTCCTTTTCCCTCTCCTTGGAATTGTCGATATCCGGGGAGCTGCCGCCCCGTATGCGAATCCGATCATCTATTTGTTTCTTGGCGGATTTCTCATCGCACTTGCAATGGAACGTTGGAATCTGCATCGCCGGATTGCGTTGGGGATTATTGGATTCATGGGGACGCGGCCGACACGCATCATTGCCGGATTTCTGCTGGCATCTGCGCTACTCAGCATGTGGGTGAGCAACACAGCCACCGCACTGATGATGCTGCCCATTGCGATTTCAGTCATTCAGCTCGTCAAGGCGGAAGCGGATACCGATAAGTCCAAAAACACGGCGAACACATTTTCCACGGTTCTTTTGCTGTGTGTGGCATATGGATGCACGATTGGCGGGTTGGGAACGCTGATAGGCACGCCCCCGAACGCCCTGCTGGCAGCATATTTGAGCGAGACCTATGGATTTCACATTGGCTTCGGCCAATGGATGCTCGTCGGCGTGCCTGTGGTGATCATTGGGTTGCCTCTGGCATACTTCCTGATGACGCGTGTGATCTATCATGTCTCGACAGAAGAAATGCCCGGCGCCGCCGAGAGCATCGAGCGGGAACGTGCGAAGCTGGGTCGCATTTCAGGTCCGGAGCTCGCTGTGGCGTGTGTGTTTTCCCTTACTGCTCTCGGATGGATCTTTCAGCCTTGGTTGGCGTCGGTGTTTCCGATGATTTCCGATACGGGAATTGCAATCCTGGGAGGGGTGCTGCTTTTCATGATCCCCGTGGATTGGAAAGAGGGGATCTTTTTGATGGATTGGCAAACAGCCAAGGGTGTGCCCTGGGATGTTTTTCTCCTCTTCGGAGGGGGCCTGAGTCTCGCTGCTGCGCTGGAAAGCCATGGCGTCGCAGCCTATTTAGGAAGTCTGTTTACGATGGCGGAATCCTGGCCCACGTTGCTCATGGTGCTGGGGATCTGTCTGGGGATCCTCGCGTTGACTGAACTCACCAGCAACACAGCAACTGCGGCGACATTCCTGCCCATCGTTGCATCGATAGCATTGGTGATTGGCGAGAACCCACTCCTGCTTCTTGTCCCCGCCGCGCTTGCCGCAAGTTGCTCTTTTATGTTACCGGTCGGCACGCCGCCTAATGCGATTGTATTTGGGAGCGGGATGGTCAGCCTCCCGCAGATGGTGAGGGCGGGGGTCCTGTTGAATATTGCCTTTCTATTGATTATCGTCGGCGTGACTTACGTCCTGGGGCCGCTGGTGTTCGGGATCACTCTGGGAGTCACCCCCGATTGGGTTGGGCAACGATAATCGCTTCGATGTGATGTTGCCAAAATGTGCGATCAATTATTTGTAACAGTAATAGCGAATAGTCATACCAAACGCTAATGGATTTCGTTTGCAAATGATCTTGGGAATCACGCTCGACTTGGAGGGACACCCGATTTGTTGCGAGATGTGACCGGGATTATTCCAGCCAAGCGTCGGCCAAGCGTCGGCCAAGTTCCAGCTTGGCCAACCGGGTGAAGTGGAGTTGATCGTACAGTTGCGGGCGCAGATCGAGCGTGTTGATATACCCGAACGTCGGATCGGTTGCCGACAACTGGGATTGCCCGGCGCGGACGAGATCGCGGTTCGGCCAGGCGGCGGCGATCCCGCCCACAAGGATTTTCATGTTTTCGGCATGTGGCAGGTCCTTGCGCAGATTCTGAGCCAGCAAGCGCAGTCGTTCACCGGACGCTTTGGCTTCGGGTTCCGAGTCGCTCTCGCCCTGGACATACAGCAGGGCGGCAATGTCAAACTCCGTGCCTTTCGGCAACGCCGCCACGGCTTGCCGGACGGTTTGCACGACATGCTGATACATGTGGTCGTTCGGAGATCCCTTTAGCCAGAATCCATTGCCGCCACCACCACGACTGGCCTTGACGATCAGGATGTCGGTCATGCCTGCCGCAGCCATACGGCGTCCGAACCCGATTTCCGGCCCCCAGAACTGCGAGTTAGCCCCCTCGCCTTGTTGCACTTGAAGGCTGACGATGTTGCCACCCGAGTCGCCGAACAACATCGCCGGACCATCACCGGCCCGCGTAGAACGGTTCGAGTAGAAAAATGGAATCCGTCTGTCCAGCGGGTCCTCACCCGGAGAAATATCCTTCTCACCGGGGTCCGCCGTGGTCCCGAGGCTGTTGGATTGACCGGTCAAAACGAATATCTTGACGTGTTTGAAAATGACGACAGCGGGTTGGTTAGTGACGGCGGCGGGTACCGTCCCCGGAGAAAAGGTACCAGGCATGGACTATTCTGTCAGTCTGATAGGAAATCGCTTTCGGCCCACCGGGACGTTCGCCCAGAGTTTGAAGCTGGAAGCGGGTGTTTCCATAGATGGATGCTGGCAGATCGGGGTCTGAGCGTCAAGCGCCCGTCATTGCGTGATGCGGAAACTAGGGGAAACTAGGGGTCAGTGTGCAAATCTTGACACATTGTGAAGGAAGGGAGATGTTGGAATTATTGCTCAGAGTGTGCGAATCGAATACGGCGGGGCGTTTTATCACGTCATGGCGCGGGGGAACCGCCGCGAGGCAATATTTTTAGACGATGACGACAGGCGGTTTTTCCTGCAGGCGCTTTCGGAGGCCTG
>Ga0105053_10000342_pt1 | contig 69509 bp, 68 predicted proteins | sample BON01_FD_78093 | JGI IMG/M metagenome (GOLD analysis project Ga0105053, IMG submission 78093) | Freshwater microbial communities from Lake Bonney liftoff mats and glacier meltwater in Antarctica - BON-01 | ecosystem: Environmental > Aquatic > Freshwater > Ice > Glacier meltwater | place: Lake...
CCCCAGTTGCGCAAAAAAATAACCCCCAGACCATTGGCCCAGGGGTTAAATATCGGCACTAAACTGCAGTTTATGCCAACGGTGCACTTGAAATTTCGGCGGCTGATTGGCGCAATCCAGTTTCGCCCGCATTCATCAGAACCTCGACGAAATATGAGATCAATTGCGCACGACTGTTAACGCCTGCTTTCCGAAATACAGCGTTCAACTGCGCCTTGATCGTCGCCTCGCTTTTACCACGCAGATGGGCAATCTCAGAATTCGACATGCCCTTTATCGCAAAAATTGCAACATCGCGCTCTGCAGGTGACAGCGCCCAGCGGCTAAAACAATCGCCTAACATCAGTTGAAACTCGCCTGATGCCGCCTGCAGTTGCTGTTTGACCATGTTCATTTGGCGCAAAGAATAGCGCAGTAACAGCGCCCCAGAAATTGACCCGATGATCAGGCCCAAACTCGCAAAAACCTGTAACAGTTCGCGCCAGGCAAAGGGTAAAGCCCAGTGTCGCAGGCCAAATACTTCGGTCACAAACTCGGTCACAAAAAATAATGCGCAGATCAATTGGACAATAAAAAGACCAGCTAGCAACCAGATCGTGCGACGTCGTAATCGTAAAATCGTCATGATGCGCCTTTCAATGCAGAGCGGTCCAGATTGATCTGAACCGCCCCTGGTGCAATTAGTTGCCTATTGAGATTGAGACACCGCCATTAGATGAGCCACCAGCGCTGCTGCCGCCTGAACCGGTGCTTACACCACCAGTCACACCCAGCGTGACGCCCACTGCGATACCGGATTCGCCTTCGGTTGTTTCGCCGGTTTCAGGTGTAGTCGTCTGATTCTGCGCGTAGATTTCAACAACAACGTCACTCATCACCTCACCAGTGCTGGTTGAGACAACAACCTCACGCAGATGCAAATTGTTGCGGGCTTCGATTTTGATCCGGCCAAGCCAAGTACGCGACACTTCGAGCACTTCATAGCCGCTGGCTTCCAAATTTGCCATCACGTCCAGATAAGTCTGATTCTGTGCAACCAGCATTTCCTGCGCAGTTACACTGGAATTGCTTTGTGCAGTGGCGTTTGCAGTCACGCTTTGTGCGGCAACCATATCAGCACTAAAGCCAAGGGTCAGACCCGTAAGGGCGATTGCGAATGCGTTATATGTACGGTTCATTTTATAATCCTCGTGTTGTGGCGTTGTTGCCGTTTCGATGGCTTCAACATGCAAACTTCGCGACAATTATCCTATTCACCGCAGGGTTTAAAACTAAGCCCCTATCCATAGGTTTAATGGGTTTAGGCATTTTGGACTATGTTCTGGAGCGCATTTTAAACCCTAAGTCTCAATGCCTAGCGCCTTGGCGACGGTGAAAATGTCTTTGTCGCCACGGCCACACATATTCATGACCAATAAATGGTCGGCTGGCAGGGTTGGGGCGATCTTGATGACATGTGCCAACGCGTGGCTAGGTTCTAGCGCAGGGATGATTCCTTCGGTCGAACAGCTCAGCTTAAAGGCCTCAAGCGCCTCATCATCTGTTACACTTACATATTGGGCGCGGCCAATATCATGCAGCCAACTATGTTCGGGGCCAATGCCGGGGTAATCAAGCCCTGCGGAAATGGAATGGCCTTCCAGAATTTGCCCATCAGCATCCTGCAACAAATAGGTGCGGTTGCCATGCAGCACGCCGGGCCGCCCACCGTTGAGGCTGGCGCAATGCTCCATGCGGTCATCCACACCATGGCCACCGGCTTCTACCCCGATAAGATTGACAGTCGTATCATCGAGAAACGGGTAAAACAGCCCCATCGCATTGGACCCGCCCCCAATGGCCGCAATCAAAGTGTCGGGCAAGCGGCCCTCGGCTTCCATCATTTGTTCACGGGTTTCGGTGCCCATGATCGACTGAAAGTCGCGCACCATTGCCGGGTAAGGGTGTGGGCCTGCCACCGTGCCGATGCAATAAAACGTATCGCCCACATTGGTTACCCAGTCACGCAGGGCCTCGTTCATCGCATCTTTCAGCGTGCCACGCCCGGCGGTAACGGGCACCACATCGGCGCCCAACAACTTCATGCGAAACACGTTCGGCGCTTGGCGTTCAACATCGGTCGCCCCCATGAACACCACACATTTTAGCCCGAACCGCGCACAAACCGTGGCCGTAGCCACACCATGCTGGCCTGCGCCAGTTTCAGCAATTATTCGGGTTTTACCCATGCGCCTTGCCAACAAAATTTGCCCAAGCACATTGTTGATTTTATGCGCGCCTGTATGGTTTAGCTCGTCGCGCTTCATATAAATTTTAGCACCGCCTAAATGTTCGGTTAGGCGCGGGGCGTGGTAAAGCGGGCTCGGCCGGCCGACATAGTGCTTCCACATGAAATTCATTTCATCCCAGAAACTCTCATCGGTTTTCGCATGGTTATACTGCGCCTCAAGCTCCAATATCAGCGGCATCAGCGTTTCAGATACGAAGCGGCCGCCAAATTGGCCAAAGCGGCCATTTTCATCGGGTCCAGTGCGAAAGGAGTTCAGAATATCAACGGACATGATCGGCCCTTTATTGGATGCTACAGATTGCGTTTAAAGCCTAGGTGGCTGCGGGTAAAGCCAAGGTGTTCATAAAACGCATGCGTTTCAAGGCGCGCGGCGTTTGACATTAATTCAATAAACTGCGCGCCCGCTTGTTTGGCGCGCGCCATGGCGTCATCCATCAACATGCGGCCATAGCCCTGCCCGCGCGAATCACGCGCCACGCGCACGCCTTCGACCTGCGCCCGGCGGGCTCCGCGCATGTTGAGCCCGTCGAGAATGATCAGGTCATAACAAGTGACAATGATGCCATTGATCTCGCCCACAACCAACTGGCACTGCGGGCCCATCCGCTCAAACGCGGCAAAATAGTCGGCGATTGGCGCGGTTTCGCGGGTGCGGCCAATATCATCATCGGCCAAAAGCGCCACAACAGCGGGCACATCGGCACGTTGACCAAGGCGAAACCGCAGGCTCATGACTGTGCGGTGGCAATAAAGGCGGCAATTAGCGCCGGGTCTTTAATACCGGGCGCGCTTTCCACGCCGGATGACACATCAACCTGCTTCGCACCTGTCAGGCGCACCGCCTCGGCAACGTTATCCGGGGTCAACCCACCCGCAAGCATCCATGGCACTAGCCAGCGGCGCCCTGCGATTAATCGCCAATCAAACGCCAACCCGTTGCCACCCGGCAAATCAGCACCCTTCGGCGGCTTCGCATCGACCAGCAACTGGTCGGCAACACGGCCATAGAGGTCGAGCGCCGGTAGGTCATCTGCCGTTGCCACGCCCACGGCTTTCATCATTGGCAAACCGTAGCGTGCGCGCAATTCTGCAACCCGTGCAGGGCTTTCTTGCCCATGTAGCTGCAACATATCCAAGGGCACGGCAGCGGTGATCTCATCGAGATATGCATCATCCGCATTCACGGTTAAGGCAACCTTGGCAATGCCATCAGGCACGAGCAAGGCCAATTGGCGCGCAGCTTCAACGTTCAAATGGCGGGGGGATTTTTGGAAAAATACAAACCCAACATAGCGCGCACCGGCAGTAACGGCTGCATTCAGCGCTGCGGCATCTGTCAGCCCACAAATTTTAACCTGCATTTACTTGAGTAGTGCAAGAACGTCATCTTCGTCCTTGCCGCTTTCGCTTTTCAACCGCTCTACCTCACCGGCAAGCTGGCTGGCCTCTCGGCGGGTTTGGTTGGCGGCGCGGCGGTGTTTATGTTCGCGGAAATATTCAAAAAACATCCCCAGCAAAAGGCCTAGCACAAGCGCTGCAAAAACAACTACGAACATCGGCATGCTTAGGCGCAGCGTTTCTGCCAGCGGCAGGCCGTCTGGCAAAAGCGAAATTTCAACCATACCGCGATTGGCCAATGCCAGCAAAACCAGCGCGAACAATACCACCGCCAGCACAGCCAGACGAATAATCCGTATCATGTGTTTAAGTCATCCCTAATTTCAGGACTCGTTCAACCGGTCACGCAACAGCTTACCAGCTTTAAAGAACGGGACGTGCTTTTCGTCAACCTTCACCGTTTCACCGGTGCGGGGGTTTCGGCCCTGACGTGCATCACGCTTCTTAACAGAAAACGCCCCAAAGCCGCGCAATTCTACACGGTTACCTTCGGCCATGGCATTGATGATCGAATCGAAAATCGTGGTCACAATACGCTCAACGTCTCGTTGATAAAGATGTGGATTTTCGTCAGCAATTTTCTGGACCAATTCCGATTTAATCATTGTTCACACCCTCCCAATGCCCCATCGTAGGAGGCCTAAATCCGCCCACCTGAGGTAGCGCGGCACTGTTGTTCATTTTGGCAGCATTTTCATCATGATGGAATAGTCGCGATTGTCGCGCGGCAGGATAAATGGCCGATTTATGCGAGCAATTTGACGGGCTTGGCCTACATTCACATCTCTGCGCGTCTCATCAGGCAAATCGACGACATATTTTGGCAAGTCAAATATATCGAAATCAACTGATTCGGTGCAAATAAATCAGGCCGCATCTACAGATACGGCCTGATTAAGTTCTTTCAGACTAGACGCGAAGGCATCTGACTTAGTCTTCGTTCTTACCTTTCAGCGCGGCGCCAAGAATGTCGCCAAGCGATGCACCGGAATCCGAGCTGCCAAACTGTTCGACGGCTTCTTTTTCTTCGGCAATTTCACGTGCTTTAATCGACAGGCCCAACTTGCGGGATTTAGCGTCGATATTTGTCACACGGGCGTCAACATGGTCACCAACCGAGAAACGCTCAGGGCGCTGATCGCCACGATCGCGGCTCAGGTCTGAACGGCGGATGAAGGCTTTCATGCCTTCATATTCCACCTCGATGCCACCATCTTCAATGGCAGTCACGGTCACGGTTACAACCGCGCCACGCTTAACACCACCAGTTGCATCGGCAAACTTGTCGCCCTCTAAGCCTTTGATCGACAGCGAGATGCGTTCTTTTTCAACATCTACATCACTGACCACAGCCTTCACCATGTCACCTTTGCGATAGTCTTTGATCGCTTCTTCGCCAGAACGGGTCCAATCCAAATCGGATAGGTGCACCATGCCGTCAATATCGCCATCAAGGCCAACAAACAGGCCAAATTCGGTGATATTTTTGACTTCGCCTTCAACAACAGTGCCCGGCGGATTGCCTGCAGCAAAGTTATCCCACGGGTTGCCCTGTGTCTGTTTCAGGCCAAGGCTAACGCGGCGTTTGGCCGTGTCAATTTCCAGAACGATGACTTCAACTTCCTGGCTCGTCGAAACGATTTTGCCCGGATGTACGTTCTTTTTGGTCCATGACATTTCTGACACGTGGACCAAGCCTTCAACACCGGCTTCCAACTCAACAAATGCGCCGTAATCGGTAATATTGGTCACACGGCCTGTATGGCGGCTTTCCAATGGATAGCGCGCTTCAACATCTGACCAAGGATCGTCGGCCAACTGTTTCATGCCAAGCGAAATGCGCTGGGTGTCTTTGTTGATTTTGACAACCTGCACTTTGACGGTTTCGCCAATCGCCAGAATTTCTGACGGATGGTTAACGCGACGCCAAGCCATATCGGTGACGTGCAACAAGCCGTCAACGCCGCCAAGGTCAACAAATGCACCGTATTCGGTGATGTTTTTGACAATGCCGTCAACCACATCGCCTTCGGCCAGCTTGCCAACGATTTCAGCGCGCTGTTCGGCACGCGACTCTTCAAGTATCGCACGGCGCGACACAACGATGTTGCCACGACGACGGTCCATTTTCAAAATCATGAACGGTTGGGGAAGCTGCATCAGCGGGCCGGCATCGCGCACGGGGCGCACGTCAACCTGGCTGCCCGGAAGGAACGCAACAGCGCCGCCAAGATCCACAGTGAAACCACCTTTAACTCGGCCAAAGATAACGCCTTCGCAGCGCTCTTCTTTGTCGTAGGCTTTTTCCAAGCGGTCCCAAGCTTCTTCACGGCGGGCTTTTTCACGGCTGAGAACAGCCTCGCCACGCGCGTTTTCTACCCGGTCCAGATAAACCTCAACAATATCGCCAACGGCGATCTCGGGGTTTTGGCCTGGAGCGGCGAATTCTTTAATGTCGACGCGGCCTTCCATTTTATAGCCGATGTCGATGATGGCCTGTCCGGCCTCGATGGCAACTACTGTGCCTTTGACGACTGAGCCCTCGTCGGGGGTTTCAAGTTCAAAGCTTTCCTGAAGTAGGGCTTCGAATTCTTCCATTGCCACGGATGCGGCCATTTGCAGTTCCTTTCAAGTATTTTTACGGGCCGAGCGGTTGGTTCCGCCGGTCTTTCGGGTTTCAGCGTCGTGCGCGCCACCGAAAACAACAAAGGGCCGGTATTAAATTCCGACCCTGCCTGTCTTGTTATTTTTGGCCTATGGCCTTTTGCGACAGCGGGGGTTTAGCCAAACCCACGCGCATTCGCAAGCCCAGAGTCGTCATTTTGGCGGCTAATGGATATCGATTCTGGCGGATTCGGGGCTTTTTGCGGGGTTTGTGCCGCATTGGTCCAAAAGTCTGGGCAATCCGTTGGGAAATGCGGCGCTCAAAAGCCCTCACTAGGGCTTAACCCTATATTGGCTTTGGCCGCATTGCGCCTATTAGTTTGGCCCGCGCTGCGCGTGCAATTTAGCTTTTACCAGCGCAACGGCTTTGGCGATAGCATCACTCACGCTCATCTCAGTCGTATCCAATATAATTGCGTCATCGGCCGCAGCAAGCGGTGCAACATCGCGTTCGGAATCACGCAAATCGCGCTGCTTGAGGTCGCTCGCTACGCGATCAAGCGAGATTGAAGGGTCAACCTGGCGCAACTCATCATAACGGCGGGTGGCGCGCACGATGTCACTGGCCGTCACAAAAAGTTTCACATCGGCATCCGGGCAAATTACGGTGCCAATATCGCGCCCATCCAAAACAGCACCACCAGCGCGTTTTGCAAAATCTTGTTGAAACTTCAGCAATGCGGCCCGCACTTCAGGCAAAGCCGCAACCTTGCTGGCCGCCTGCCCTGCGCGCGAAATGCGCAGATCGTCCCGCGCCAAATCGGTTTCGCTTAGCGTGGTTGCAATACCGGCGGCGAGCGCCAGTTCAATCACGCCATGCCCGGCATCTAATGCGGCCATGCCAACGGCCCGATAGAGCAACCCCGTATCCAAATGGGCAAAGCCGAAATGTGCAGAAACAGCCCGCGCAATCGTGCCTTTACCTGCGGCGGCGGGCCCATCAATGGCAACACAAAACGTCATGCGATGTTGCGCATAAACAGCGCCCCAAGGCTTTCCATCAGCGGCACAAAATCAGGGAATGATGTGGCTATCGCGCCCAAATCATCAATAGTAATCGGCTTTTGGCTTGCCATCCCAAGGCAAAGGAACGACATGGCGATCCGGTGGTCCAGATGCGTGGCCACGGTCGCCCCACCAGCCACACCACCTGCGCCGCGCCCGTGGATGATGAGGTAATCCTCACCCTCCTCAAGCGTCACACCGCATGCCTCCAAACCGCGCGCCATCGCATCAATCCGATCAGATTCCTTGACCCGCAATTCCTTAATACCACGCATCACCGTGCTACCCTCGGCTGTTGCGGCAAGGGCTGCCAAAATCGGGTATTCGTCGATCATGCTGGCCGCACGCGCAGGCGGCACTTCGATGCCTTTCAGTGGGCCAAAGCGCACGCGCAAGTCGGCCGCAGGCTCACCACCCTCGCTGCGCTCATTTTCAAACGTAATGTTGGCACCCATTTCAATCAGCGTTGTAAACAGCCCCGCCCGCGTTGGGTTTAGGCCAATATTGGGCACCATAACTTCAGAGCCCGGCACCAAAAGTGCGGCACATACCGGGAAGGCCGCGCTTGAAGGGTCACGCGGCACGTCAATTTTCTGAGGCTTCAATTCGGGCTGGCCGGTTAGGGTTATCACGCGCCCTTCCGCCGTCACCTCGGTCGAAATTTCTGCACCAAACCCGGCGAGCATCCGTTCGGAATGATCTCGCGTGGCTTCAGCCTCTATTAACACGGTTTGCCCCGGCGCGTTCAGCCCCGCCAGCAGCACGGCCGATTTCACCTGCGCGCTTGGCACAGGTGACAGATACCGCACCGGCATTGCATCAGCAGCACCCACAATTGTCATCGGCAAGCGGCCACCGCCGCGCCCATAGGCGCGTGCGCCAAACAGCGCGAGCGGGTCCGTTACCCGGCCCATCGGGCGCTTGCGCAGACTTGCATCACCAGTAAACGTGGCGGTAATTGGCGTGGTGGCCATGGCCCCCATAATTAGCCGCACACCTGTGCCAGCATTGCCGCAATCAATCACATCCGCAGGCTCTGCAAAGCCACCAACCCCCACACCTTCAATGCTCCATTCTCCCGGCCCGTGGCGCTCAACTTGTGCACCAAAGGCCTGCATGGCGCGGCCCGTGCCCAGCACATCTTCACCTTCCAGCAGGCCGCTCACCTCGGTGCGCCCAATCGTAAGCGCACCCAGAATAAGCGACCGGTGGCTGATAGACTTATCGCCCGGCACATTGGCTGTGCCCTTTAGGGCTGGGCATTTGCGGGCGGTAAGCGGGGTTGGGGTTTCGTGGCCAGACATCGATATTCTTTCAATTTAGGGGCGCAGCGCCCGTGCGCGGGCGATCAACTCGGCCATATTCTCTGGAAAGAATGTTTCGCTGGTCTGGGCCAAATCTTCAACCCCCCACCAGCGATGCGCCTGCATGACACGCCGTTCAAATTCATTCCAACGGCGCGTATCAAGCGCTGTATGTGGCGCGAATGCCGCGAAATAGCTTTCATGTGCGCGCAAAACCTCGCCTGATTCCAGCGTAAATTCTACAACTCGTGTTGCGATCACATCACTTAACGGCAGTTCAAACCCGGTTTCCTCTCGCAATTCGCGCGCTGCGGCGGCTGATGGAGTTTCCCCTGCCTCGATCCCACCACCGGGGGTTGCCCAATGCCGCTGCCCCGCCAAAATCCCACATTCATGCACAAAGTGGAACATCAAAGCGCGGTCATGCGGGCTTAGCACAATCAACCGCGCAGAGGGGCGCTCGCGCATGGCTATACCCGCTCATAAATCATGTAATGCGGCTGCCGCCCAGCGCGCAGGGCCTTTTGCTCATACCGGGTTGAGTGCCAGTTTTTCCATGGGGTATGGGCCACGCCGCCGCCCGTAAAATCAGCCCGCATTGCCATATGCCCCCGCGCGTGGCGCACATAATCTGGAATATCTGAGGCGATATGGAATGCCGCACCCGGGGCCAAAATCCGTGCCAGCGGATCAATATTGGCAGCCTTTACAAAGCGCCGATGGTGGTGCCTTTGTTTTGGCCATGGGTCAGGATACAAAAGATAGGCACGCGCAACGCCGCCGTCTGGCAAAATATCCATCACATCGCGGCCATCGCCCAGATGCACACGAATATTGTCGAGTTTAGCAATACGCGGCAGCAGCGCAGCCATGCCGTTGTAAAAGGGCTCCACCCCGATAAACCCGATATCCGGATTATCCTCTGCAAGCGCCGCCAAATGCTCACCACCGCCAAAACCGATTTCCAGCCACACCGGGCGGTCATCGCCAAAGATCGCGCCCAAATCAGCTTTTTCGCGCTTGGGGTTTTCAACCCAACCCACACTTGGCAGCGACAGCCGTGGCAGCGTCTCTTCCATATGCTGGGCCTGGCCGGCGCGCAAAGGCTTGCCCTTGCCACGACCATATAGGTTGCGCCAAGGCCCGCCGTCTCGTGGGTCTAAAAGTGTCATGGCCGTGCTCTAATCTGCCCGCATTCAACAATCAAGCCTTGCCCAGAAGCGCCGGGCCGTCCCAAACCTGTGTAGCTTGTTGCACCGGTTTGGGGCGGGAGCGCTTAGATCGCGGCTTTCAGGGCGGCAGCAAGGTCGGTGCGTTCCCAGCTAAACCCGCCATCAACCTCGGGTGCGCGGCCAAAATGGCCATAGGCGGCTGTGCGCGCATAAATTGGGCGGTCTAGCCCCAGATGCGTCCGAATGCCACGCGGGGTCAGGTCCATCGCGCGGGCCACGGCGCGCTCGATTGCCACTTCATCCACTTCGCCCGTGCCATGGGTATCGGCGTATATGGACAATGGCTTGGCCACACCAATTGCATAGCTCAACTGAATGGTGCAGCGCTTGGCCATGCCGGCGGCCACTACATTCTTGGCCAAATACCGCGCGGCATAGGCAGCGGACCGGTCAACCTTGGTTGGGTCTTTACCGGAAAACGCACCGCCGCCATGCGGCGCGGCACCGCCGTAAGTATCCACAATAATCTTGCGCCCCGTCAGCCCGGCATCGCCATCGGGACCACCAATCACAAATGTTCCGGTCGGGTTCACCCACCATTCCGTTGCCTCGGTTAGCCAGCCATCGGGCAAAACTTCACGAATATAGGGTTCCACAATGGCGCGAATATCAGCCGAGGTCTGGCTTACATGCACATGCTGGGTGCTCAGCACCAGCGATGTCACCTCAACCGGCTTGCCGTTTTCGTAGCGCAGGCTCAGTTGGCTTTTGGCATCCGGGCCCAGCGTCGGCTCGGCACCGGATTTGCGTACTTCGGCCAAGCGCCGCAGAATCGCATGCGCATACAGAATTGGCGCTGGCATCAGTTCCGGCGTTTCATCCACCGCATAGCCAAACATAATCCCTTGGTCGCCCGCGCCATCACGGTCCACCCCTTGGGCGATATGCGCGGATTGCGGGTGCAGCAGGTTTTGCACCTTTAGCGTGTTCCAATGGAACTTATCCTGCTCATAGCCGATATCGCGGACGCAATCGCGCACGATACCGTCAATATTGCCCATATATTCATCAAGCTTAGCCTTGCTTGATAGCCCAACCTCGCCGCCTACGACGACATTGTTGGTCGTCGCAAAGGTTTCGCAGGCTACGCGGGCATTGGGCTCTTCGGCCAAAAACGCATCGAGAATGGAATCCGAGATACGGTCACACACCTTATCAGGGTGCCCCTCGGACACGGATTCCGAGGTGAAAATATAGTTCTGACGGGACATAAACGCTCCAATGGGTTAAACGCCGCACGCCAGGAAGCCGTTGTGCGCGTATGAAGGCCCTGCATTACCGGGCGTTGTGGGGGTTGGTCAATGGGGAATGGTGGATGTCGGGATAATGGTCCTTCTCAACCTTAGTAGTTCCCAACACATCTCTCTCCCCGACGGCACTGCATGATAATCCGAATATTGGCTGGCGTTGCCGGGTAATAATCGTCGCCACAAATAGCTGAATCGTAGATTTCCACGGTATTATCATAAGGTGGATCGCCAATATCCGTATAGTGGAACAAGATGATACTATTGCTGGGAAAATCCTGCGCACAGTCCTCAACCTCAGGTCCGCGCGCCGATGTATCAAATGTCGCTGGAGCATCAAAATCTGTGACAAAATAATTCTCGCCCAGCGAATAGCCCATAAAGCCGCCCGTCCAGACACAGCGGTCGTCAACCTTGCCAACGAGAAACGGTGCCGGCATCGCGGATTGATACATAGTGAGAGCAGAGCCATCGGGATAAAATTGTCCGCGCAGGACCAATACGCGGTAATTGGATTGAGCGGCGTTCAAATAGCTTTGGGCCAAGTCTTGGGCCCCACAAGTGAAACTTTCAGCACTCGACGCCACAAATCATAGGCAGCACGTTACTAACGCCCATCGCCGAGGTGAGTTATTATGATTCATCCTTACCTCGCTTAGTCGTGACCGCGCGTTATTGGCGTCCGCCCCACAACCATAAGGATCAGCAGGCACAGCACAAGCGCCACGGTCCAGTCGCCGATGCGGCTGTACAATGTCGGGGGCAGCGCGCCGGGCAGTTGGGCATCCAGCGCCACCTGTTCGCCAAGGCGGGATTGGACGCGGATATGGCCCAGCGGGTCAATCATCGCCGAAACGCCAGTATTGGCCGCACGCGCCAGCGGCAGGCCTTGTTCAATCGCCCTCAATCGCGCTTGGGCAAGGTGCTGATACGGGCCGGAAAACGTGCCAAACCAGCCATCATTGGTAATTTGCACCAGCCAAGCTGGGCGGGGGGACGAGCTGGCGGCTTGGGGGAAAATCGCCTCGTAACAAATGAGCGGTAAAAACGGTGGCAAGCCCTCCACCGAAATTGGCCCGGTTGCCGTGCCATGCTGCGCGCCACCGCCAATAATATCGGCAAGGCCGGAAATGCCGATTGCAGCAAAGAATTTATTAAACGGCATGTATTCGCCAAAAGGCGCGAGGCGCACCTTGTCATATTGCGCGGCAATTTCCGCATCGGGGCCGATCACGAAAAGCGAATTATAAATGCCCGCATCAGCCCGCCGCACCGCCCCCAAAATAACCGGGTTACCGCGCCCGGCGGCGGCAATTTCTATGCGCAGCAAGTCATCTTCGGCAGGCAAATAGGCAATTGCGGCTTCGGGCCAGATGGTAACATCGGGCACTTCGCCTGCGCTGGTCATCTCCACTTGGCGCTGAAAAAATTCATAAACCCGCGCCGGATCCCATTTGATATGTTGGTCAGCATTGGGTTGCACAAGCCGCACATGTAGCCCTGTATCGGGCGGCAAATCACGGCTTTCGCGCATTATACCTACCGCGCCCATAGCGAGCAGCATGATTAGCCCGGCTAGGATGCTGCGCTTATAGGCTAACAACCCAGCGCCAAGCATCACCATCGCGCCAAGCCCCGGTGCACCGACATAGGCTACCCATTGTGCCAAAGGTGTATCCACCAAGCCTTGCGCCAATTGCGCCCAAGGAAAGCCTGTAAATATATAACCGCGCGCCAGTTCCACCGCGCCCCAAATGCCCGCCAGCGCCACAGCATCACGCGGCGCACCTGTGGCAATACGGGCGGCTAAGCCAAAAGCCAGCCCCCAAAATAGGGCCATGCCCCCAGCCATGCCCAAAATGCCAAACGGGGCCAGCCATCCGGTGCGGGGGATATCAATAAGAAAGGGTTCAACGATCCAGCTAAGCGCTACAGAAAAATAGCCAAGCCCGGTAAACCAGCCTAGGCCAAAGCCGCGCCAAAACCGCGCTTGCGGGGCCAGTAGGGCCACAAGCGCTGGCAACACTAGCACGTTGACCCATGGAAGATTGAACGGCTGCAACGCCAGCGCCAGCACGGCCCCCAGCAACATGGCCAGCAAAGCCCGCCGCCAGCCGCGCATGTGCAGCAGGCGCTCAATCATTCAGCAGCGGTTCGCGCGGCACCCGAAAGCGTAATCCGTAAGCGTTTAATGCGGCGCGGGTCGGCATCAACCACTTCAAATTCATGGCCCGCCTCATCGCGCACCACTTCGCCGCGCACCGGCACGCGGCCCGTTAGCTTGGCCACAATCCCGCCGAGCGTATCAATTTCTTCATCAAGTTCGGCGGGTAGCAGATCAACCCCAGCTGCCTCCTCAAACTCAACTAGCGGCGCGCGGGCATATGCGAGGTAAACGCCGGGGCGTTCCTCAACCCAAAGCGCGGCCTCTTCCTCATCATGCTCGTCAATAATATCGCCAACGATTTCTTCTAAGATGTCTTCAATCGTCACCAAGCCATCAACGCCGCCGTATTCATCAATCACCAGCGCCATATGAATGCGTTCAGCCTGCATACGTTGCAACAACACAGCAACCGGCATAGACGGCGGCGCATAAATGAGTGGGCGGATCAGCGTGGCAAGATCAAACTTGCCCGCCTTGCCAAAGCCATGGTTCAGCGCCAAATCTTTCAAGTGCAACAGGCCCAGCGGTTCATCCAAGGTTTCATCAAACACCGGCAGGCGCGTGAGCGTTGAGGCGCGAAAAACTTCGACGATCTCAGAAAGCGTGGCGCCCCGTTCAATGGCCACAATATCGGCTTTGGGCACGGCAATATCATCTACGCGCCGCGTTTGCAGCTTGCGCAGATTACCATGCATAACTTGGGTTTGGGCCAAGGTCGCAGCTGCCGCTTCTGCAGCCTCGTCTGGCTCAGCATTGCTGCGGCCAAATAAACGCTGAAACAAGTTTGGCCGACTATCCTCTTCGGGACTGTCGGGTTCGGGCTCTGTGCCCATCTCGGTAGGACTTGCGTCCGATTGACTATTCATGACTCCCTAATCCGGAATACAACGCAACATTTGCGCCTGTCTTAATATGGATTTTCAATACCCATGCTGGCAAGGGCTTTGATTTCAAGCCCTTCCATCAATTCAGCATCGGCATCCGTAATGTGGTCGTATCCCAATAAATGTAACACAGCATGGATGATCAGATGGGCCACATGATCGGCAATTGCAATCCCCTGTTCCTGCGCTTCACGCGCGCAGGTTTCAAATGCAATCGCAATATCGCCCAGTTCTGGCCCCGCTGCCACCATGGGAACCCCGCCAGGCGCATCAGCGCCAAGCCCTTCGGCTGGCCATGAAAGAACGTTTGTCGAGCTTGGTTTATCGCGGAAATCGGCGTTAAGCGTTGCAATGCGGGCATCACTACAGGCGAGAATGGCAATCTCCCAATCCTCGCCCGCCAACCCCGCAATTTTCAACGCCTTGCGCGCAGCACCTTCAACAAGCGGTTCAAGCAGCAGTGCGGACCACCGCTCATCTTCAATCACAACATCGCAAATATCAGGCATTTGGGCGCTTAGCGGCGGCTTCATAGGCCCTGATGACCCGGGCCACCATCGGGTGGCGCACCACATCATCGGCGGTAAAATGCGTCATGCCAACGCCTTTGACCCCGGCCAAAACCGCTTCGGCTTCGACTAAACCACTGGTCACACCACGCGGCAAGTCAATTTGCGTGGGGTCGCCGGTTATGGCCATGCGCGAACCTTCGCCAAGCCGGGTCAGGAACATTTTCATTTGCATCGTCGTGGCATTCTGCGCCTCATCCAACACCACAAAGGCGTTAGACAATGTGCGTCCGCGCATAAACGCCAGCGGCGCAATCTCGATATGTTTTTCTTCCATCATCCGGGCCAGTTGTTTGCCGGGGATGAAATCATTCAACGCATCATAAAGCGGCTGCATATAGGGGTCGACTTTTTCTTTCATATCGCCGGGCAAAAACCCCAACCGCTCACCTGCTTCAACCGCTGGGCGGCTTAGGATAATCCGGTCAACCCGGCCCTCAATATACATCGATACCGCTGCTGCGACCGCCAAATATGTTTTGCCTGTGCCCGCCGGGCCAAGGCCAAACACCAATTCATGTTCAAATAGCGATTTGACGTAAAGTTTTTGGGTTTGGGTGCGCGGTTCGACAATGCGTTTGCGGGTGCGAATTTCCAACTGCCCGCTGGTAAACATTTCAATTTGTTCGGTGGTCATCGGGGCTTCAAACACTTCGCCCTGCATACGAATCGCCGCTTCAACGTCACCAACTTCAACGAGCCGCCCAGCGCGAAGGCGCGCATATAACCCGCTCAGCGTGGCCGCAGCCATCCGCCGCGACGCTGCCTCACCGTGCAGCGTTACAACATTCCCGCGTCGCACAATTTGCACGTCATGGCCTTTTTCTATGCGGGCGAGGTTGGAATCCAACTCTCCACACAGGTCCATCAGTAGCCGATTGTCCGAAAATGTCAGCGCGGTTTCATGCGGCGCTGGCGGCGATTGGATAGACATGTCTTGCTGTGTCAAAGTTGAAATGAATCCTATAATGACGCTATGCGGCTAGCCTGCCCCAATAGGCTGCGCCCGACAAGCCGATTTTTCGTGATTATTGTATTAAACTGCATGGCCTGTAAGTGAGTTGCGCTCGCTGGCAATAATTTCAGCTTGCAAAATTTTACCAACGCTATCGGCTGGGGCTTCAAAATGAACGGCGTGCAAATAGGGTGACTTACCAATCACCTGCCCCGCATTGCGCCCGACCTTCTCAACCAAAATCGGCAGCGTGCGGCCAATCATGCTGGTTTGAAATGCGAATTGGTCTTCGGTAATTTTGGCTTGCAAGGTTAACAAGCGTGCATGCGCCACGTCATCATCCACCAAAGCCCGGCCAGCCGCGGGTGTGCCGGGGCGGGCTGAATATTTGAAACTGAACGCCGAGCCATAGCCGACAGCCTCAACCAGTGCCATTGTATCGGCAAAATCAGCATCCGTTTCACCCGGAAACCCAACAATAAAATCGCCTGAAAGGGCAATATCGGGCCGCGCGGCGCGAATACGTTCGATTAGCTTCAAATAGCTTTCGGCGGTATGGCGGCGGTTCATCGCCTTCAAAATTTTGTCACTGCCCGATTGGACCGGCAGGTGCAAATAGGGCATCACTTTTTCCAACTCGGCATGCACCGCAATCAGATCATCGCCCATATCATTGGGGTGGCTGGTGGTGTAGCGCAGCCGTTCCAGCCCTTCAATTTTGGCCAATTCGCGCAGCAATTGCGCCAATGTTGCGGCTTCGCCATGCGCGCCCACGCCATGATAAGCGTTCACATTCTGGCCCAGCAAGGTTAACTCTACCACGCCGCGCTCAACCAAATCGCGTGCCTCGGCGATGATGCGGTCAACCGGGCGGCTAACCTCGGCGCCCCGCGTATAGGGCACCACGCAAAACGCACAAAATTTATCACAGCCTTCTTGGACAGTTAAAAATGCTGCTGGCGCGCGCCGTGCTTTAGGGCCGCGCGGCAGGCGCGTAAATTTATCTTCTTCAGGGAATTCTGTATCAACCACCTTGGTGCCATTGCCGCTGCGCGCCACCATATCGGGCAACCGATGATAGGCCTGTGGGCCAACAACAACATCAACCATCGGTTGGCGGCGAATAATCTCTTCGCCTTCGGCCTGCGCCACACAGCCCGCCACACCAATTTTTACATCAGGGCGGGCGATTTTATGTTCCTTCAAGCGCCCAAGCTCGGAATACATTTTTTCACTGGCTTTTTCACGAATATGGCACGTGTTCAGTAAAATCATATCGGCTTCGTCGGCACGATCCGTTGTTTCATAGCCCGATGCGCCCATGGCGTCGGCCATGCGCTCGCTGTCATAGACATTCATCTGACAGCCCCAGGTTTTAACGAATAGTTTTTTCGGCACGGATTTTAGCACAGACATTGTTCATCCAAATGAAAAGGCGCGGGATTTGGCCCCGCGCCGTTCCTATACGCTCAATCTCTCGATTGGGCAATTCCTGCGGTTAGGCTTTCGCTTTACGCGGGCGGCCCTTGCCTTTGCGACCAAGGCCAATTTTTTTGGCCAGCTGCTGGCGCAATTCAGCATACGCCGGGGCAACCATCGGATAATCCGGCTTCAAGCCCCATTTTTCACGGTATTGCTCGGGCGTCATGTCATAGGCTGAGGACAAATGACGACGCAGCATTTTCAACTTTTTGCCGTCTTCGAGGCAAATAATGTATTCACGAGTGATCGATTTTTTAATCGGCACCGCAGGAACCAACTCTTCAGCAGGGGCTGTTGCTTCACCGCTGGCTATTTGTTGGATTTTAATAAAGACCGCCTCGATAAAATCAGGCAACTCGGCTGCAGGTATTGTGTTGTTCGAAGTATAGGACACAACAATATCCGTAGTTACAGCCAGTAGTTCAGATATATCTGAGTTTATTTGTTCGCCATTCATGACGTGCTCCCAAGAATTTAATTAATTATTTCAGCTCATTTAGTTTGGTTGCAATGATTAATTGCATTCAATCTTTGCGCGACTTAACCCCAAACCAATGTTAACTTGTTATTTATTGCAAATTCACACAACAGGCAATGCTTTATCAACAACCAATTAACTATCAAAATTGCAAAATTCTATCATTTAGCGGATTTTTGGCATCAATCCTCCACCTCAACTGCAAAACCGCGCCCCTTTAACAAGGCCGAAACGTCGGGCATTCCACCGCGGAATTCGGTATAGGCCTGCTCGGCCGGCTGGGCGCCACCGGCTGCCAAAATATAGCGGCGCAAGCGCGTGGCTGTTGCCGAATCGAATATGTCACCCACTTCGCGGAAGGCTTCAAATGCGTCGGCATCCATCACTTCAGACCACATGTAAGAATAATAGCCGCTCGCATAGCCATCCCCAGCAAAGATATGGGCGAAATGCGGCACGGCATGGCGCATTGTAATGGCCGTGGGCATGCCCAGCGCGTCAAGCGTGGCGGCTTGGGCTTGCATTGGGTCGGCAGGTGGCGGGCCATCATGCAGCGCAAGGTCCACTAGCGCGCTGGCAATAAATTCAACCGTCGAAAAGCCTTGGTCAAAATTCTCGGCGGCTTTGATGCGGGCAATCAAATCCTCAGGCATTGCGGCTCCGGTTTTGTAATGTTTGGCAAATTTGCGCAAAACTTCCGGCTCGCCCAACCAATGTTCATAAAGTTGGCTTGGCAGTTCAACAAAATCAAGCGCAACAGAAGTGCCCGAGACGAGCGGATAAGTTACATCTGACAATAGCTGATGCAGACCATGGCCGAATTCATGAAATAGCGTGCGCGCATCGTCAAAGGTAAGAAGCGCCGGGCTGCCCGCGCTTGGTTTGGCAAAATTGCACACATTCACCACGATCGGGCGCACCTGCCCATCCAGCGCCGATTGCGGGCGAAACCGCCAGCACCATGCTCCTGATCGCTTGGCTGGCCGGGCATAGTAATCTCCAATAAATACGCCGATATGCCGCTCACCCTCGCGCACCTCCCATGCCTTGGCATCGGGGTGATAAAGCGGCACATCCAGCGGTATAAATTCAAGTCCAAACAGCTTTGTCGCCACATCAAAACTAGCGGCAATCATCTCATCAAGCTGCAAATACGGCTTCACTTCGCTGTCATCGACATCAAAATCACGTTTTTGCAATGTGCTGGCATAACGCCGCCAATCCCATGGTCGCAAATCATCCTTCACGCCGTCGGCGGCTAGCAATTCAGCCAAAGCCATGGCGTCACGGCTTGCTGCCGCTACTGCCGGTTCCCAAACGCGCTCCAACAACCCGCGCACAGCTTCGGGTGTTTTGGCCATTTCTGGTTCCAGCTTGAAGGCCGCAAAACTTTCATAGCCCAAAATCTTAGCCCGCTCAGCCCGTAGGGCCAGCATTTCGGCTGCATTGGCGCGGTTATCCGTTGCGCCGCCATTGGCGCCACGTTCGGCCCAAGCTTTAAACGCAACTTCGCGCAAATCGCGCCGGTTTGAAAATTGTAAAAACGGCACGACCAATGCGCGTGATAGCGTTAGGCAATGCCCCTCCCGCCCTCGTTCAGCCCCAGCAGCGGCCAGCGCTTCAATCAAATCTTCTGGTAAGCCATCAAGGTCATCCGCGTCCAATGCCAATTCCCAAACCGATTCATCTTTTAGCAGGTTTTGGGTAAACGCCGTGCCAAGGCTCGCCAAACGTTCGGCAATTTCCTTAAGACGGGCAACTTTATCGCTTGGCAAATGCGCCCCGGCGCGGCGAAACATCCGCTCATACAGGGTTAAAACTTGGTTTTGTTCAGCACTTAGCTCCAGCGTGGCGCGTGCAGCCACCAAAGCTGAAATGCGGGCATATAGCCGGGAATCGCTGGTAATTTCGCTGGAAAGTCGGGCTTGTTTTGGCGCAAGGTCACGCTCTAACGCTTGTAATTCCTCGCTGCTATCGGCGCCCGAAACATTGTCAAAAACCCCACCCACCTTGCCAAGCAAGGCATCGGCACGCTCCAACGCGTCAATGGTATTGGCAAATGTTGGCGCTGCGCTATCGGTCGCAATCGCCTCAACCCGCGCGCGTGCCTCGGCAAAGGCGGCCGTATAGGCTTCACCGTAATGCTCGGCCTTAATCTCGGCAAATGGCGGCAGGCCAAAGGGCGTGTCCCAGTCTTTTAGCAGCGGGTTCATCTGATGCTCCATGACATGCACATACTTTACATAGGCCGCAGTGCCCCACATTGCCAGCCTCGCGCTAATTGGCTGCGTTTTCGGTGGCTAGGCCCAGCCATTCAAACACCACAGGCGCATAAAGTAGCATAAAAATCAGGCGCGTCACGACTGAGACAGCAAGTCCGATGAGCCAAAGCAACGGGATTGTCACCCAGCCAGGGCGCGTGTCATCGCGCCACAATATCCCGTAGGGCAGAACCAGCAGTGGCAACGCCAAAGAACTTGCATAGGTCAACGCGTAGAAGGCTAACAAAATGGGTGCAAAATATGGCTCGGGCGACATTGCCACGGCAATCAGCGAACCGTTAAAAACCAGCCCTTCTGAAAGGCTCATCCCGGCGGCTAGAAAATAGGTTTGTTTGAAATCTAGCCGCAACATCCGCACCAGAAAAAGGCAAGCCAATCCCATTAGGAAATAATCACCAAAGGCGAGTATATAAGATGGCACGGTCTGCGGATACATCCCCCCAAACCCTGTGCCATCAATGGTTAAGCTGGCTTCAAATATAGCGCCAAACAGCAACACCAAACCCAAATAGGCCAATGCAGCGTGCTTCATTGGCGCGCGTTTACGGGGCTTGGCGCGCCCGATATAAAGCAGATGAATCATCAGCATGTATAAAAACAATGCCACAAACCAAAGCGGTGATCGGGCGAAAGCTGGGTCCATTTGACTGAGCACAACAAAGGCCAGCCCGGCCGGAATCCAGATGATCATACTCCACATTGTGCTGTCCTTTGCGCGGTTAGTGCGTTGTGCTGCGTCGCAGCCGTTGTTCTAACCGTCGCAGGGCCAATGACAAGCTAATCGTCATAATCAGGTAGATATAGGCGACGATATTATAAGCCTCAAAATAATTGAACGACCCGGCGGCATAGGTTTTGCCAAGCTGGGTAATATCGGCCACGCCCAGCACTGAAACTAGCGAACTATCCTTCACAATAGCCACAAAGTCATTGCCAAGTGGCGGCAAGATTGTGCGAATGGCTTGCGGGAAAATGACCAGCCGAAACCGCTGCCAGCCATTAAGGCCCAGCGCCTCAGCAGCCTCAATCTGCCCGGATTCAACTGATTGGATGCCAGCGCGGAATACCTCAGCCAAAAAGGCGGAATAGCCGATCATCAGCGCAATGATCGCCCGCCATTTGAGCGAGAGATCGCGCGTTAGCATTTTATCAAAGCCAAGCGGTTCAATGATAAAATTTATGGCGATGACCAGCGCCGGAGCGCCGACAAAGGCAATGTAAAATAGCAGCACCAAAATGGGCACGCCGCGCACAACTTCAATGTAAAACCGCGCTAATTGGCGCAACACTATAAACCGCGAAAGTGCTGCAATCGCCAATCCAAGCCCCAAGACTGCAGCCGTGGAAAACGCGACCAGTGCCACTTCAATCGTCATCCAAATGCCTGATCGAATGCGCGCAAAAACCTGCGAATACAACTCATCGGCTGCAACCCGGTAGGCCAGATACAGGCCAATTAGCCCGACCAGCAGCAGCCAATACGGAAAATCTTTGGGGGTTTGGCGACTCATGTCACGAACGGGCGCGGCAACACTGCTGCCGCGCCCAATGGCCGATTACTGGCCAATTTCGTATTCAAGGAACCACTTGATATTCAGTGCTTCCAGCGTGCCATCAGCGGCCATGGCGGCAATCGCCGCATTCATCGGCTCAACCAAGTCAGAACCGCGCGGGAAGATGAAACCAAAATCTTCAGCCCCCATCGCATCGCCAACCAGTTTGAATGTATCGGGGTTGGCGCGCACATAGCCATTGCCAGCCGTGCCATCCGTTAGAACAAGGTCAACATCGCCGTTGCGCAGCGCTTCAATGCTCACACCAAAGGTTTCAAACAGCTTGATCCGTGTATTGGCCTCATCACCATCAAGCACTTCGTATACGGCTGTGTAAAACGGCGTTGTGCCAGCCTGTGCGCCGACCAATAGGTCAGGATCAGCAGCGAAACTTGGGCCATCGCTAAAGCGTTCCTCGTCGGCGCGCACCAGCATAAACATTTCGCTGCGCATATAGGGCGCAGAAAAATCCACCATTTCACGACGATCATCGCGGATGGTGATGCCCGTCATGCCCATATCATACTGGCCTTCAGAAACGGCGGGGATCATCGCATCCCAGCTGATATTCTGATAGGTTACGGTAATATTCAGCCGCGCGGCAATTTCAGCCATCGCATCATATTCCCAACCAATTGCATTGCCTGTGCTCGGCTCAATAAATTGTAGCGGCGGATAAGCATTTTCGGTGACAATCACCACTTCGCGGCCACCCAAATCGGGCACATCTTGGGCCATTGCAGTGCTGCTGACAGACATAGCAGCCAGTGTTAGTGCTAGCGTTGAAAATTTCATAATGCGGTCACTCCCATGTTTTTGTTGGCAACAGCTTGCCCCAAGGGGCTTTGCGCCGCAAGTCATCTGATGGGCTGGCCGCCTTGTTGCAATGTCGGAAGCAATCGACACAGTGTCGGGCCTTCGCAAGTGGCAATGCCGTTTCTGCATGATAGCTTGCTGCATATCTTGCAAACCCGGAGCACGCGCAATGAAATCCCATGTAAAAGCCCTTGTTGTTGGCGGCGGTGCCGTAGGCGCGGGCATTGCCTATCATTTGGCCAAGGCAGGCTGGGATACGGTCTTGCTAGAACGCGATGAGCTGACCTCCGGCTCCACATGGCACGCCGCTGGCCTGCTCCCCCTGTTTAACATGGGCTATGCCACCAGCCATATTCACCAATACTCGGTTGATTTTTATAAACAGCTTGAGGCGGAAACAGGGCTGAATGCTGGCTTTTCTGTAGTGGGTAACCTGCGCATGGCCCAAACCGATGAGCGCATGGATGAATATATGCTCTATGCCTCAACCGCTGATTCGGTTGGCATCAACTATGAATTCCTGACCCCGGACGAGATCAAATCCCGCTGGCCACTCATCCGCACGGATGATTTGAAAGGCGCGCTTTACCATACCGAAGACGGCTATATTAACCCCGCCGATGTGACCCAAGCCATGGCCAAGGGCGCACGCCAGCAAGGCGCCGAGATTTACCGCAAGCTGCAAGTCGACAGCTATGAATGGACCGGCAGTGAATGGATCGTGCGCGGCACCAAAATGGTGGAGCGTGGTGGCAACCTTGTGGCGGGCGAGGAAACGTTCGAGATTCATGCCGAGCATGTCGTAACCGCGACCGGCAACCATGCCCAGCGTACCGCCAAGCTGCTTGGCATCAAAATCCCTGCCATCCCGGTCGAACACCAGTTCATCGTTATGGAGGCTGACCCCGCGCTGGTGGAATGGCGCAAAACCAACCCCGAACATCCCGTAATCCGCGACGCCGATGCGCAATCATATGTACGCGAGGAACGCGGTGGCTGGATTTTGGGCGTCTATGAAAAACACGCCCCCGCGCGGTTTGAATATGGTGTGCCTGATAGTTTCCGCGCCGATCTGTTCCCGCTCGACCTCGAACGCATTGAAAGCCAGTATTTGGCGATGATCCACCGCATGCCGTCCTGCGAAACATCTGGCCTCAAGGATGACTTCAACGGCCCGATTTGTTACACCCCCGATGGCAACCCGCTGGTTGGGCCTGCCCCCGGCCTGCGTAATATGTGGCTGGCCGAGGGGTTCAGCTTTGGTATAACGGCGGCGGGCGGCACCGGCTATTACCTTGCCCAGTTGATGGTGAATGGCGAGGCGGAGATCGACATGGCATCGCTTGACCCCAAGCGTTTTGGCGATTGGATGACCACCGAATACGCCATGCGTAAGAACGAAGAATGCTACGACCATGTCTATATTCTGCACCACCCGGATGAGGAACGCCCAGCGGCCCGCCCCCTGCGCACCTCGCCCGCCTATGACCGTCAAGCCGCGCGCGGTGCCCAGTTTGGGCAGGTGAATGGCTGGGAACGCCCGAATTACTATGCCCCAGTGGGGTTCAACGACCATGACGCCCGCAGCTTTCGCCGTGGTGGCTGGTGGCAATATGCGGTGGAGGAGGCCAAGGCGATACGCAACGGCGTTGGCCTGATCGACGCCACCGCCTTCACCAAGCATATCGTTAAAGGCCCCGGCGCGACCGCGTTCCTCGATTGGTTCACCACCAATAAACTGCCGAAAGTGGGCCGCATTAACCTGACCTACGCGCTGACGCTAACAGGCACCACCCGCGCCGAATATACCATTGTGCGGCTGAAGGATGACGAATATTACCTTGTATCGGCCGGCGCGTGGACAGCCTATGACGCCGATTACCTGCGCAAATGCGTGGCTGATAAAGAGGCGGAGTTTGGCCGGATTGAAGTGCAAAACGTCACCACCCAATGGGGCGTATTCGCCATTGCTGGGCCAAAATCACGCGATGTTCTCAAAAAACTTATCCGCGATGCCGACCCCGCAACCGCGCTGTCAAATAAACGCTTCCCGTGGCTGTCAGCCCGGCCCATCGAACTCGGCATGTGCCCGGTCAACGCCATTCGCGTCGCCTATACGGGCGAGTTGGGATGGGAGTTGCACCACCCGATTGAGATGCAAAACTATCTGTTCGACCAGCTTGAAAAAGCTGGGGCCGAGTTTGATATGAAGCTGGTTGGCGCGCGCGCGCAAAACTGGCTGCGCCAGGAAAAATCCTATCGCGCCTTTGGCACCGAACTGGGCCGCGACGCCACACCAGTGGAGGCTGACCTACCCCGCTTTGTGGACCTGACCAAAGACTTCCAAGGCAAGGCGGCCATGGAGGCCACCGGCATCCGCTCCAAATGCGTCACCCTGCTGGTTGACGGCCCAGACGGGTGCGACCCTTGGGGCCGCGAGGCATTGTTTGAGGGCGATACCAAAATAGGTCGCCTGACATCGGGCGGTTATTCGGTTCATTTCGGCAAATCCATCGGCATGGGTTATGTGCGGCCCGATCTGGCGGTGGTGGGTCAAAAGCTGAAGGTCAAAATGCTGAACCAATTGTGGGATGCGGAGATCGTCGAAGACAGCCCCTATGACCCGGCCAACGCCACAATCCGGATTGACGGCTAGGCACTGTCGATTGAAGGCAGCGCGGGCGCACCAGTGCAAAACCTGCGACGGTGCCGCGCTGCCCCCGACCACGCTACCACCGACACTGCCATAAGGCTCGACGACCCCGCGCCAAGCGCTAAGGCATAGCGGTCCAACCGCAAATAAGCCTCGTTTTGCTGCACAATCCGCGCGCCGCCGCGCCCGCCAAATCAGATAGGACCACGCGCGACCGGATGCGGCTTTGTCGATAAAACCAGCAATCCGTGCCAACTGCCCAGCGGGTTCAAAATGATCTGGCCAGCGCGGCGGCACGAAGGGTTCAAAAAACACTGCATTTTGCCGTTAAAACCGCGCCAGTTAGTCAGCATCCGCCGCACACACTGGCCGCAGTTCAATCACAGCATAGCCAAGGCGCGTGCAAATACATCGCTATCGACATTGCCGCCGGTCAGGACTACGGCAACACTCTCACCTTCAATCTCGCGCGCATGGAACAAAGCTGCTGCCAGCGCCACAACGCCGCCCGGTTCGCCGACGATTTTCAGCCGTTGAAAGGCGAGCGCCATGGCGCGCAGGCATTCGTCATCCGAAACGCTTAGCCCCGGACCACACAGCGTCTTCATGATTGGAAACGTCACTGTGCCGGGGCTTGGCGTAACAATCGCATCACAGATAGACCGCGCGTCGGGTGCATTGCTCTCAATTTTATCGCTCAGCAGTGAACGTGCCACATCATCAAACCCGGCCGGTTCAACCGTGCGCACCCGCAAGCCCGGCGCAACATCAGCCAAAGCAAGTGCGGTGCCCGAGGTTAACCCCCCGCCGCCACAACACACCAAAACATCACCCAATGTCATGCCATGCGCCGACAGTTGCGGGCCCAGTTCCAGCCCCAGCGTGCCTTGGCCCGCAATCACCAATGGCTCATCAAAGGGGCGGATCAGCGTTAGCCCGCGCTCATCAGCAAGCCATTGGCCAAGTGCATCGCGATCTTCATTAAACCGGTTATAGAGCACCACCTCGGCCCCAAAGGCACGGGTGTTTTCAATTTTTTGCTTGGGCGCATCAGCGGGCATGATGATCACGGCTGTTACCCCATGCAGCTTGGCTGCCAGCGCAACACCTTGGGCGTGGTTCCCGCTGGAATAGGCGATAACACCGCCTGCACGCTGCGCATCGGTAATACCCGATAGGGCGGAATAACCACCCCGAAATTTGAAGCTGCCGGTATGTTGCAGGCACTCGGCCTTGATCAACACGCGTCGCCCGGCGATCTCGTCCAAAAATGGTGAGCTAAGGATTGGGGTGGCGCGTATATGGCCAGATAGGCGGGCCTGCGCAGCGCGGATCATTTCAATCGTGCTCATAATTGTTCCAATACGGCGTGGATTGCGGCAAGTGATTCTGGCTCATCCAAAAATGGCACATGGCCGCGATTAGGGACGATCGCCGCGATCAGCGAGGGGCGTTTGGCTTGCATTTTTGCAAGCGTTTCAGCAGTCAGCAGGTCTGAGTTTTCGCCACGAACCACGGCAAGCGGGCTTGGGAGCAAATCAAACAGCGGCCATAGATCTGGTGCGGGTTGGGCGGATTGCGCCAGCACCGCATCGCGCAGCTTGGGGTCATAGGTCAGGTGAACACCATCGGGGCGGATATCAAACCAACGCTGCGCAAGGCTTTGCCATTTAGCTTCGCTCAGGTCTGGAAATGCCGCACCCATATTGGAATTGAGCGCCGAGACAAGCGCGTCTAATGATTCGGCTTTGGGCGCAACGCCAAGATAATCCATAATTCGGCCAAGCCCGCCGGGGGCCAGTTCAGGGCCAATATCATTCAAAACCAGCCCGGCCAGCCTGTTTGGCGCTGTGGCCGCAATAACCATTGCCTGCAGGCCACCGCGCGATGTGCCGATGATAACAACCTTGTCGAGACCCAGAAAATCAAGAAACGCAACGACATCCGCCGCTTCCGCAGGGATATTGTAGTTAAGATGATTGGCATCCCAATCTGATCCAAACCGCCCGCGCGGCGTTAGGCGCAGCAAACGCACATTGTGCAAAGACGCGGCCAACTCTTCAAAATCGCGCAAGTCTCGGGTGAGGCCAGGCAGGCATAACACAGCCGGCCCTGCCCCTTCGTCGCGGTAATCTAGCCTCAATCCATCCGCAGTGATGAACGGCTTCATAATTCAGCAGCCAAATCTGGGATTCCGGTCAGGTCAGTTAATATGTAACCGGGTTTCCAATCGAGCCGATCAACTGGGTCACCAGCCCGGTTTACCCAAACCGTTTGAAAGCCATAGCCTGCCGCATGGGCGACATCCCAACCATTTGACGATACAAACAAAACCTCATCCGGCTCGCAGCCAAAATGAGTGCCAACCAGATCATAAACCCAGCGATGTGGCTTAAAAACACCAACATCTTCAACACTTAGCACAACATCAAGCCATTGTGCCAAGCCAGCAGAATCAACGGCCCCATCAAGCATTTCAGGCGATCCATTTGACAATATGCCCGTAAACATGCCCGCCCCTTGAAGCCGCGCCAACACATTGGGCACTTCAGGGAAGGCGCCGAGTTCCCAATACAGGGCAAGCAGGCGCTCGCGCAGGCTTTCATCATCAAAACCATTCGCCTCAAGCGTATAGTCCAGCGCATCCTGCGTGACCTGCCAAAAATCGGTATGGGCGTCTGCAATGGCGCGCAGCCAAGTATAGCCGAGTTGTTTGTCACGCCAGGTTTTTGCAATTTCGGGCCATTTAGCCGCAAACGCTTCACGCCCCGGTTCGGCGGCCACTTGGCGCGCGGCAGCCGCCACATCGAACAATGTTCCATAGGCGTCAAAAATACAGGTGGTGATTGGCATGGCGACCCCTTTGTTTTGGACAGTCTGCCATGCAAACCGGAAATCGAAAACCCCAAACCGCCAGCATGTTGGGGTGGTTCAATGGGCTAGGGCGGCTTTGTTTTGCTGTTCCGAGCCGGGGGTTTCACACCCCCGGACCCCCGTGGGATATTTATGAACAAAAGATGGGTTAGGGTTCGCCCGCAGCTTGGAGGCACGACGGGATCGCGGCGCCAGTATTGTTATTTATCCAGTGCCCCGCGATCAAAATTTGATCGGGTTAGTGGCCGCCTGTGGCGAAGTGATGTTAAGAATTCGGTTGCGCTAATGGTGAAGAATTGTGGGCAACACATGGGTTGGTGTGGGTGCCGCAATCTCCGTCTGCCTGCGAAATTGCGGAAACTAGGTTAGGTTTTCCGGCTGTGCCATCCCCATGACGTGATAGCCGCCATCGACATAAACAACTTCACCTGTGGTATGAGCTGCCATGTCAGAGCACAAAAACATGCTCATCGCGCCGCAACTTTCTAGCGTGGCATTGCTGCGCAAAGGCGCGTTTTCTTCGGTAGCGCGGTACACTTTGCGCGCCCCACCAATGGCCGCACCGGCAAGTGTTTTCATAGGTCCGGGAGATACGGCATTGACGCGAATGCCATCGGGGCCAAGGTCATTTGCCAGATAGCGCACCGTGGCTTCAAGTGCCGCTTTGGCCACGCCCATGACATTGTAATTCGGAATGACGCGCTGGCTGCCCATATAAGTAAGCGTTATAATGCTACCCCCCCGCTTCATAAGCGGTGCGGCACGGCGGGCAACGTCAACCAGCGAATAGCACGAAATATCCATCGAGTTGAGGAAATTGGCGCGGGTGGTGTTCAAAAACCGGCCCGTTAGCTCATCCTTATCGGAATAGGCTATGGCGTGGATCAGAAAATCCATACCGCCCCAGCGTTTGGCCAATTCGCCGAAAGCCCGATCAAGCGAATCCGGGTTTTGAACATCCGCCTCGATAACCATGTCTGAACCGAGCGACTGGGCGAGCGGCATCACACGTTTGCCAAATCCTTCGCCTTGATAGGTAAAGGCCAGTTCCGCCCCCTCGGCGGCCAGCGCCTTGGAAATACCCCAGGCGATGGAACGATCATTCGCCACCCCCATCACCAAACCACGTTTGCCGCGCATCAAATCAGCCATGATATTTACCCATCAAATTTGGACAGAGCGAGCGTTGCATTTGTGCCGCCGAAGCCGAATGAATTTGAAATTAGCGTGTCATGCTCAACGTTATCCCGGCGCGTTGTCACGATTTCGGACGGTTTAAGCGCCGGGTCAAGGTTTTGAATATGCGCACTTGCAGTGATAAAATTGTTTTGTAGCATCAATAAGCAGTAAATTGTTTCCTGCACGCCTGTCGCCCCGAGGCTGTGGCCGGTTAGTGATTTCGTCGACGATACCGGTGGGGTTGACCCATCGCCAAACACGCGGCGGATGGCGACCATTTCAGTAACATCGCCTGCCGGGGTCGAAGTGCCATGGCTGTTAATATAGGTAACTTTACGCGCACCGATCGTGCCGAGTGCAAGCTTCATTGAGCGCTCACCGCCCTCGCCCGACGGCGCAACCATGTCTTGGCCATCAGATGTCGCGCCATAACCGGTAACTTCGGCATAAATTTTGGCGCCGCGGGCCAGTGCGTGGCTTAATTCTTCCAACACGACAACGCCCCCACCACCGGCGATCACAAAACCGTCGCGATCAGCATCATAGGCACGGCTGGCGAGTTCTGGCGTGTCATTATACTTGCTCGACATAGCGCCCATCGCATCAAACAGGCACGACAATGTCCAATCCAACTCTTCCCCGCCACCGGCAAACACAATGTCTTGCTTGCCCATTTGGATTTGCTCAACGCCATTGCCGATGCAATGCGCGGAAGTTGAGCAGGCCGAGGTTATAGAGTAGTTCACGCCCCGAATTTTAAACGGTGTGGCCAAGCAGGCCGAATTGGTGGATGACATGCCGCGGGTAACCATAAACGGCCCCATCCGTTTGGGCGAACCGTTTTTAAGCACAATTTGATGCGCGTTGAACAGGTTCTTGGTGCTTGGTCCACCGGAGCCCATAACCAAGCCAGTGCGATCGTTTGACACATCATTATCTTCGAGCCCGGCATCGGCAATGGCCTGTTCCATGGCAATGAAATTATAGGCGGCACCGTCGCCCATAAAGCGCAGATTGCGCTTGTCGATATGTTCGGACACATCAATTTTGGGCATGCCGTGAATGCGCGAGCGGAACCCGTGTTCGGCATAGTCATCCGCAAAGCTAATGCCAGAACGGCCAGCTTGCAGCGATTCGAGCACCTCATTCGCATTGTTGCCGATTGACGACACAATACCCAGACCGGTGATAACAACGCGACGCATAGCAGCTTCCTTTGGTTTTGGACGGATCAGTCTTGCGACAGCCCAACTTTCATATCCAGCGCAGTATAAACATGCACATTATCCGCATACATACGGCCATCAGCGCGGCCAATTTTTAGCCGACGGTCAATGACGCGCACCATATCGACTTCATACCGCACAAGTTTGGTTTCAGGTGTGACCATACCGGTGAACTTCACCTCGCCAACACCCAGCGCCATGCCACGGCCCAACATACCGCGCCAGCCAAGGTTAAAGCCCGTCAATTGCCAAAGCGCATCAAGGCCAAGGCAGCCGGGCATCACCGGGTTTCCGATGAAATGACAGGGGAAGAACCACAGATCGGGTTTGATATCGAGTTCAGCGACAACATGGCCTTGCCCATTTGGGCCGCCATCGGACGAAATTTCGGTGATGCGATCCATCATCAGCATGGGGGGCGAAGGTAGTTGCGCGTTACCTGGGCCAAACATCTCTCCGCGAGCGCATTGCAATAGGCCGTCATAGTCAATGCTGCTTGGATGGTTGCTCATATGGCCCTGCTCCTTCGTTCATGCTGTCAGTCTTTCGCTAATCCCTATCATCCGCAATGGTTAGCGTGCAAGCGTGCCTAATCACACAATATCGACGCTTTGAGGCGAGGTGTGGGGTTTTTGCTGGATTGATATGGGCATTCTGCGCTATTTTCGCAAGCGACAGGAAATAGAATGAAAAACGAACCACAAAAACCAACCGATCGCGCTGGCGCGTGGCTAACTGACGCCGGGCTGCGCCCAACGCGGCAGCGGCTCATATTGGCGACCTTGCTTGTGGGCGATGGGCGCAACCGGCATGTGACAGCCGAAAGTCTGCACGAAGCGGCGCGCTCTGGTGATCAGACAGTTTCATTGGCGACCGTTTACAATACCTTACGCGCCTTTTGTGACGCGGGGCTAATGCATGAAATTACGGTTGACGGCCATCGCAGCTATTTTGACACGCGCACCGATCATCATCCGCATTATTATTGGGAAGATGACGGGAGATTAACCGACGCCCCCGTGTCAGCAATCCAAATCAACGGCCTTCCGACGCCGCCGGACAATACCGAAATATCACGGATTGACGTGGTAATACGCCTGCGCCACCGTTAAGAAGCGCAAGCGATTCGGGTTAATGTTATTGGTAGATCGAATCCACCAATAAACGTTAAGTTCAGTTAAGGTTGCACAGGCACGCTATAGCTCGCCTGAGGCAGGGTTGGATATATGACGTTTGGGTAGATACAGCCAGAAACAGCCGTTACTACCAAAAACAAACAAACTAAACGCATCGTTAAACTCCCTTCAAGGATGGCACCTGCAAACCATACCAAAAAATGGGGTGCCCTGTCATGCCCCTAAAATTTGTTATAATTAATTTCGGTTCATCCGGTTTGCGATCAACTCGTCCACAACCCCAGGGTCAGCCAGCGTTGATATGTCGCCCAAGCTTCCGAACTCATTCTCGGCAATTTTGCGGAGAATCCGGCGCATAATCTTGCCAGAGCGGGTTTTTGGAAGGCCGGGAGCCCATTGAATAAGGTCGGGGCTGGCAATGGGGCCAATTTCCTTACGCACCCATTGCACGAGTTCGCGGCGCAGCTCATCGCTTGGTTCTTGCCCGTTCATCAGCGTCACATAGGCATAAATCCCCTGCCCTTTGATCGCGTGCGGATAACCTACCACCGCTGATTCTGCCACTTTCACATGGGCCACAAGTGCTGATTCGACTTCGGCTGTGCCCATACGATGGCCCGAAACATTGATGACATCATCAACGCGCCCGGTGATCCAGTAATAGCCATCAGCGTCACGGCGACAGCCATCGCCCGTAAAATAGTAGCCCTTATAATCGGCAAAATAGGCTGAAATGAACCGATCGTGGTCGCCAAAAACTGTCCGCATCATGCCGGGCCAGCTATCTTTGATGCACAAAACACCTTCGGCAACAGTTGCGGTTTGTTCTTCGGCGGTTGTCGGGTCAAGAATCACCGGCTGGATGCCGAAGAAGGGCCGTGTCGCCGATCCGGGTTTGGTGACCGTGGCCCCGGGCAATGGGGTAATCATGTGGCCGCCGGTCTCAGTTTGCCACCATGTATCAACAATGGGGCAACGGCCTTTGCCGACAACATCGTTATACCAATTCCATGCTTCGGGGTTGATCGGCTCGCCAACCGTGCCCAGCAGTTTCAGGCTTGATAGATCACAGCGAGTCACAAATTCCTCACCCTGCCCCATCAGCGCACGAATGGCGGTTGGCGCGGTGTAAAATTGGTTAACCTTGTGCTTTTCGCAAACCTGCCAAAAACGGCTGGCATCGGGATAGGTTGGCACACCTTCAAACATGACGGTCGTTGCACCATTGGCCAGCGGGCCATACACAATATAGCTATGCCCGGTCACCCAACCCACATCGGCGGTGCACCAGTAAATATCGCCATCATGATAATCAAACGTGTATTGATGTGTCATCGCGGCATAAAGCAGATAGCCACCCGATGAATGCTGCACGCCCTTAGGTTTGCCGGTTGAACCGGATGTATAAAGCACAAATAGCGGGTCTTCGGCATTCATCACCTCGGCGGGGCATTCGGCACTGGCCGCCGCCATTTCGGCATTCAGATCAATATCACGTCCTTCCGTCCAAGTGGTTTGCCCGCCGGTATGTTTGACAACCAAGCAACGCACATGATCGCTACAATGTAGCAAAGCGGCATCGGCATTGGATTTGAGCGGTGTATTGCGCCCGCCACGCGGAGCTTCGTCGGCTGTGATTAAAATTTTAGCGCCGGAATCATTCACACGGTTACCAAGCGCATCAGCCGAAAACCCAGCAAATACAATTGAATGCACAGCACCAATGCGCGCGCAGGCCAGCATAGCATAGGCAGCAGCGGGAATCATCGGCAGGTAAATGACGACGCGGTCACCCTTGCCAACACCTTGGGCGCGCAGCACATTGGCCATGCGGCAAACCTGATCATGTAACTGGCTATAAGTGATATGCTGAGATGGTGTCGCCGGATTATCGGCTTCCCAAATAATCGCAGTCTGGTCGCCACGGGTTGCCAAATGCCGATCGATGCAGTTTGCGGCGACGTTCAGCTCTCCATCTTCAAACCATTTTATGGATACGTCGTCATAGGCGAAGGTCGAATTTTTGATTTTGGTTGGCGCTTTTGTCCAATCCAGTCGCTGGGCCGCCTTGGCCCAGAACGCATCCGGGTCGGCAATTGATTCGGTATACATCCGGTCATATGTGGCGGCATCAATATGGGCATTGGCCGCAAACGCAGCTGCGGGTGGGTAGGTTTTATCGGTCATAGTATCCTCGTCCGTTGCGGGCCGATCAGATCGCCAGATATTCCTGGCGCAGGGCTTCGTTATCCAAAACTTCTTGGGCGGTGCCGTCAAACACCACAAGGCCAGTGTCCAGAATGACGGCACGGTCGGCCAGTTTCAAGGCGGCAATCGCGTTTTGCTCAACGATGATTGTGGTAATCCCAAGTGCTTTGATCTGCGCTAAAGTGCGCTCAATCTCTTGAACAATCACCGGGGCCAAACCTTCATAGGGTTCATCCAGCAACAGCAATTTTATATCGCGCGCCAGCGCACGGCCAATGGCTAACATTTGCTGCTCACCACCTGAAAGCGTTACGCCCTCTTGCTTGCGCCGCTCACCAAGGCGGGGGAACAGTTCATAAATTCGCTCAACCGACCAGCCGATGGGCGGTGCAATTTGGGCGAGCTTAATGTTTTCTTCAACCGTTAGCCCCGGAATAATGCGCCGATCTTCTGGCACCAAACCCACGCCAAACTGGCTAGCCTGATAAGATTTCATTTCGTGCAGCGGTTTATGATCTAGCCAAATTTCGCCGTGCCGAAGGGCCGGATCGTCCATACGGGCAAGGGCCCTCAGGGTTGATGTTTTGCCGGCGCCATTACGGCCTAGCAGGGCCAAAATCTCGCCCTCATGGACGTTAAAGCTAACGCCTTGAACAATGTAGCTTTCACCATAATAGGCATGAATATCATGCACTTGCAGATAGGCTGGTTGCTGGCGGCCCGTGTTTTCTGCGGCGGCAGCGAAAAAATCGTTGTCAGTCAGGGTCATACCTGTGCCTCCCCCAAATAAGCTTCGCGGACCTTCGGATGGCCTTTGATATTCTCAGGTGTATCTTCAACAATGATCGCACCCTGGGCCAAAACAGAAATCCGACTGGCCAGCGAGAACACGACATGCATGTCATGCTCAATAATCACCTTGGTGATTTTGCGTGTTTCGCCGATTTGTTTAAGCAGGTCGATCGTATTATTGGTGTCAGCCCGGGCCATACCTGCGGTTGGTTCATCCAACAGCAACAGCTTGGGCTCTTGCACCAAACACATCGCCATTTCCAGGCGGCGCTTGTCGCCACGTGAAAGCGACGAGGCGATCATATTGCGTTTATCCAACATACCAACATCGGCCAAAATGGCTTCAGCCTTTTCGCGGATATCCGTATCTTTGCGCACCAGCTTGAACGGGTTAAATTTAAATGAACCGTCCCGATGCGCGAAGCATGGGATCAGCACATTATCAAACACCGACAAATCAGTGAATATTTCAGGTGTTTGAAACACCCGGCTCACGCCAAGTTGGTTAATTTGATGTGGCTTTTTACCGAGCACCGAAATGCCGTTAAACAGCACGGTGCCCGTATCTGGTTTTAGCTTACCGATCAGGCAGTTGAGGAAGGTCGATTTCCCAGCCCCGTTCGGCCCGATAATGGCATGAACCGAGCCTTCTTTCACATCAAGGTTGACGTTGGCAAGGGCCTGCAAACCACCGAAGCGCTTGTTGACGTTTTGAACTTCAAGAATTCCCATCTGACGCTCCTATTCTGCCGGTTTAATGCTAGGTTCAGGGGGTGTTCGGCCAAATCTTCGTTTTACCCAGCCGCCAATCTTTTGGCTGCCTTGGACCAAACCTCCGGGAAGGAATATTACAACCAGCATAAACATTAGGCCAAGCGTTAGGCTCCAGCCTTTCCCAAAGAAAGGTGAGAGCATCCATGTCAGGCTAGAATTCATCCACTCCGGGAAGATCGAGAACCAACCATGCAACACGTTTTCGTTGATGGTCGAAAAGATATTCTCAAAATACTTGATCGTACCTGCGCCCAGGACCGGGCCAATCAGCGTGCCTGCACCGCCTAGGATGGTCATCAAAACGACCTCGCCTGAGGCTGTCCATTGCATACGCTCTGCGCCGGCCAATGGCTCCATCGAGGCGAGCAGCGCACCGGCAAGCCCAGCATACATGCCCGAAATCACAAAGGCCGCAAGCGTATAGGGCCGCGTGTTTACGCCGGTATAGTTAAGCCGCGTGCGGTTGGTTTTTACCGCCCGCAACATAAGCCCAAACGGTGAGCGGAAAATACGCATCGACAGGTAAAAGCCACCAATTAGGAAGGCTGCACAAACATAGAAACCATAGTTAAATTGGAGCTCGTAGCCCAAAAGTGTCGGGTTCCAGAACACTGCGTTCATATCCAAGCCAAACAGGTTGGTCAGCGGCAGTTGGTTCGCATTTTGCACGGTATCGAGCATACGCGGGTCGGCCAATGAAAGCTGCAAACCCGTTTCACCATTGGTCAGCGGCGTGAGCACGGAATAGGCCATATTATAGCTCATCTGTGCGAAGGCGAGCGTAAGGATGGAAAAGTAGATCCCCGATCGCCGCAGGCTTATAAACCCGATGAGCAGCGCAAACAGGCCCGAGATGACAACCGCCAGCAATATTGCCGGAATAATGTTCATCGTCAGCAGTTTGAACATCCAAACAGCGGCGTATGAGCCGATACCAAGGAAGGCGGCATGGCCAAACGACAGGTAGCCCGTCAGCCCAAACAGTATGTTAAAGCCAACCGCGAACAATCCGTAAATGGCGAAACGCTGCATCAGTGCGGGGTAACCTGCCCCAAACGGGGCAAGGATGATGGGACCTGCAAGCACCATAATGATAACGATGATAAAGAGCAGGCGGTCGTTTGAGCGGACATTATTGAGCATTTTATTCCTCCATCACGCCTTTGCGGCCCATAAGGCCCCGCGGCCTTGTCAGCAGAATGATCACCGCGACAAGATAGATAACGATTTGGTCGATGCTGGGCAGGCCGATGGATTCAAAGGCCTGTTTCACTTCAACCATTGAGGCAAAGCTTTCCAACACGCCCAACAAAAAGCCAGCCGCAACAGCGCCGGGCAAACTGCCCATGCCGCCAACCACAACCACCACAAAGCTCAGCACCAGAAAGTCCATCCCCATATGGTAATTGGGCGAATTGATGGGCGTATACATAACCCCCGCGACACCCGCCACGGCGGCGGCAATGCCAAACATAATGGTAAACCGCTTGTCGATATTGATGCCAAGCAGGCCCACGGTTTCGCGGTCAGCCATGCCAGCACGCACCACCATCCCGAAGGTGGTGAACTGCAAGAAAGCAAAGACAGCAGCGATAACACCACCCGCAAAGAAGAAGTAAACCAGCCGCCAATAAGGATAGATGACAGCATTGGTGTCAAAGCCCAACATCACACCAATATCAAGCGATCCTTTGAAGGCTTCGGGTGAAGGTGTGGGAATGGGATTAGCCCCGAAGTAAAATTTGATAATTTCTTGCAGCACGATTGCCAAGCCGAATGTAACCAGAATTTGGTCGGCATGGGGGCGCTTGTAGAAGTGTTTGATCAGCCCGCGTTCCATAATGATACCAAGCAGGATCATCACCGGAACTGCAACAATCAGTGCAAGCGGCACAGTGTAATCAATCATCCAAGAACCGAAATCGCCGAACCATTTTTCAACATAAGGCGTTTCAATTTTGAGAGGATTGCCCAGAAAGTCAGTCCGCTCAGGATCAAGTGTTACCGAAGCGAAATTCAGGATCTTGCCGAACGTTACCGCGCAAAACGCGCCCAGCATGAACAACGCACCATGCGCAAAGTTCACAACACCCAATGTGCCGAAAATCAGCGTCAGCCCCAGCGCGATCAGCGCATAGGCCGAGCCCTTATCCAGCCCGTTTAAAAATTGAAGAAGGATTGCGTCCATCGTGTTACCCGCCCGATGTTTGGTTGGATCCGCTATTCGCGGAAAAAGCCGGCCGCATTACCAAGAATGCGACCGGTAGTGATTCCCGAGGGGGAAACTTAAGCGCCGGAGTTACATTCACCCAGCGCGCCACCTGCAAAGAACTCATTCTCGGGGTCATATTCGACCTGTGCACGTGGGGTCACTTCGACCACCTCAAGCACGTCATATTCCGAAGTTGGAGCCTCTGCGCCCTTCACAACCAGCACGTCTTTGAAGCACTGGTGATCTGCGGCACGGTATTCGGTTGGACCATTGCCAAGACCGTCGAAGCTAAAGCCTTCGAGCGAGTCAACAATGCCGCATGGGTCAAACGTGCCCGCGCGTTCTGCAGCATCCGCATAAAGCAGCGTTTGTGCATAAGCAGTCTGGGCAGCCTGGCTTGGCGGGAAGCCGTATTCTTCACCAAAGGATTTGGTGAAAGCCTGCGTGCCAGCATCGGGCAACTGCCAATGCCAGTTTGACGAACCCAGAATGCCGCGAACGTTTTCGCCTGCACCTTTGGCCATCAGCTCGGAATATAGCGGAACAACGATTTCGAAGTTCTTGCCGTTAACCTGTTTGTCGCGCAGACCAAACTGCACGGCGTTAGTCAACGAGTTCACCATGTTTCCGCCGTAATGGTTCAGAACCAAAACATCGGCGCCAGAGTTCAAAACAGGCGCGATATACGAGCTAAAGTCAGTCGCAGTTAGCGGTGTCAGAACGTTGGCAACAGTTTCCCAGCCTTCAGCCTCGGTAAAGGCCTGCATGGATGCCTGCTGTGTCCAGCCCCAAGTATAGTCGGCTGTCAGGTGGTAAGCACGACGATCAGTTCCATACGCAGTCGCAAGCACTGGGCCTAGGGCCGCACCGGACATATAAGCGTTGAAGAAGTGACGGAAGCCGTTACGTTTTTTGTCTTTACCCGTAGTGTCGTTTGAGTGGGTCAGACAAGCCATAAAGATAACGCCAGCTTCTTGGCAAAGGCCTTGAACAGCCACAGCCACACCAGATGACGAACCACCAGTAATCATCACAGCACCATCGCGCTGGATCATCGACTGCGCCGAAGCACGGGCCGCGTCTGATTTGGTTTGCGTATCACCAGTTACAAAGGTGACGCGCTTGCCGAGAACACCGTTGCCAGTCAGGGCATTACCGGTGAACGTATTCATCATCCCGCCATCGCCTTCACCGTTCAGGTGTTTGACGGCCAACTGGTAGGCACGCAGTTCATCAGCACCTTCGTCGGCATAGGGGCCGGACTGGGGTACGTTAAACCCGAAAACAACGTCGCTTCCGGTTGGCTCATTCGTATAAGCAGCGGCAGAGCCTGTAAAAATCGTCGGTAAAGCTAGCCCGGCACCTGCGATGGCACCCGAGCGGATTAGCCCGCGACGGCTGAGGTTTAGTTTCGACATGAATTTCCTCCCATTCCTGTCCTTGCCGGTTATCCGGCGGGGCGCATTGCGCCATGGGTATATTGCGGGCCTTAGTGTGAATTTTACAATAAACAATTGCTTTCCAAGCATTTTTTTGTAAACTTATTTCTATATTGCAGCGCACAATAGTAAATTAATTTACAAAACGTAAAAATTATCGCACGAAAGCAAGGGGATCGCTGATGTCGGGTCATTTGATAGGCACGCGAATTCGCGAGGCAAGGCGCAAGTTAGGGCTGACGCAGCGGCATGTAGCGGCAAGTGCCGGGCTTTCCGCCTCCTATTTAAACCTGATTGAACATAATCGCCGGGGAATCGCTGGTATGCGATTGCAGGCCTTGGCGCGGGTGCTCAATATCGCGCCCGCCTCACTTACTGAGGGACCAGAGCGTGCATTGCTATCGGAACTTCAAACCGTCGCCACCAATTCGGCGGCCGATTATGGCGCGGTAGACGCATTCGTTGCGCAGTTTCCGATCTGGGCAGGTGCATTGGCAGCTATCTCGCGCCAGAACCGAGACTTGCGTGAAGCCCTCGGCGTGCTCACCGATCGTCTAAACCATGACCCGTTTTTAGCTGAAACCCTGCATGCGGTGCTGTCAAATGTAACCGCTATCCGCTCAACCGCTGGTATTTTGAGCACGGTTGATGATATTGCCCCCGACCGACAACGACGCTTCGTGCGGATAATCCATGATGAAAGCCGCCGCCTGTCTGACGCGGCCACCGCGCTGAGCGCCTATCTAGACCGAGCAAGCGAAAGCAAGGCCGCTGCGGCGACCCCAGAAGAAGCGCTGGACCGGTTTATGGAACGCCACGACTTTGCCTTTGATGCACTGGACCGTGGTCAATCCACGCTTGAAGCCTTAAATGACGCCCCCGAACTGGACAGTGCTGCGGCCAAAACATTGGCCAGCAGAATATTGAACCTCTACGCCACAGATGCACAGGCCCTACCGCTAGAGCCCTTCCTTGAGGCTGCGAAGGCCTGCGCCTATGACCCATTCACCCTTCAGCTCCAATTTGGTGCCACGGCCTTGCAAATATTCCGCCGGCTTGCAGGTTTACGGCGTAATGGGATTGACGCCCCGCGCTTTGGCTTACTCATAGTTAATGCCGCCGGGCAGGCGCTGTGGCGCAAACCTTTGCCCGAATTCGTCCTGCCGCGCCATGGTAGCGCCTGCACGCTATGGCCGCTGTTTCAGGCGTTTAGCCAACCCAACCGCCCCAGCCTTTCGGTGCTCGACATGCCTGATGGTGCCGAAATTTATGCCCTATCTATTGCCGAACCTGTGGCCGCAGCCACCCTTAGTGCGACACCAGATTATCAGGCCGCAATGCTTCTGGTGCCCGCAGAATCACAGCCTGCCCTCAAACCTTGGCTACCTCAGCCCTCTGCGCGACGCGCTGTTGGCACTGCCTGCGCCATTTGTCCGCGCCATAGCTGCACGGCGCGCAGCGGGGCGGCGTTTCTCGCGCAGACGGCTTCGCCAAAGCCCTAACAATTCGCTTTGCAATGATGGCCCACCGCTTCTATCCTGTTGCAATGCGCCAAGTCGGGTGTGGGGGAGTGTGCCGTGACGAAGTCTGTCCTAATCATTGAGGACGAGCCAAACATCGTTGAATCGTTGACATTCCTTCTGGAACGGGCCGGATTTACTGTTACGAGCGAAATTGATGGTAGCAAAGCCCTCAGCGTCATTGCGGCTCTAGCACCGGATGTTGTGATACTGGATGTGATGCTGCCCAATAAAAGCGGTTTTGATATTTTGCGTGACCTGCGGCTTCGCGGCGAAACCCAGCCAAAGGTGCTTATGCTTACCGCCAAAGGCCAAGCGCGTGATCAGAAAATGGCCGAAGATATTGGCGTAGATGTGTTCATGTCCAAGCCTTTTGCCAATGCCGAAGTGGTTGCGCGGGTGCGCAGCTTGGTTGGCCAATGACTGCCGCACGCAAACCCAATACCTGCGCACCTGACCTTGCCCAACGCGCATTAGAACGACGACGGCGGCAAGATAGTGCCATGTTTTTGCCAATTCTTGGCGGGTTCCTACTTCTTTCGCCGTTAATATGGGTTTTTGCGGGCGCTGGCACCATTCTTGGCCTGCCGGCTGTGTTTGTTTATATATTTGGCAGTTGGCTAGGGCTTATCATTCTGGCCCGCCAACTGGCCCGCGCTATAATGCGCGACGATCCGGGCTAAGGCTTCAATGCTGAATTTCAACATCCTGCTGGCGGTATGTTTGGGCTATGTCGCCGTCCTGTTTGCCGTTGCATTCTGGGCTGAACGCCGGGCCGCGGCGGGGCGGCTTTCATGGCTGCGCTCGCCCATTGTCTACACGCTCTCAATCTCGGTTTATTGCACGGCTTGGACATTTTATGGGGCTGTGGGGTCAGCTGCGCGCAGCGGTTTGGAATATGTTGCCATCTATCTAGGCCCAACGCTGGTGTTTATTGGCTGGTGGTGGTTGCTGCGAAAACTATTGCGCATTGGGCGCACGCAGCGGATCACCTCCATCGCAGATATGATCTCGTCGCGTTATGGCAAAAGCCCAACGCTAGCCGTGGCGGTTACATTTCTGGCGGTCATAGGCTCCACCCCCTATATCGCGTTACAACTCCAATCCATCACCCTGTCATTTTCAGTTTTCGTGCCCGGTGAGGCTGGGTTTGGAGGCGCGAATATTACCGCATTTTGGATCGCGGTTGGCCTTGCTGTATTCACCATTATATTTGGCACCCGCAACGTTGATGTAAACGAGCGCCACCACGGTGTGGTCATCGCCATCGCGTTAGAGGCGGTTGTAAAATTGCTGGCCCTGCTGGCCGTTGGGATATTCGTTGTATGGGGTGTCGCCGATGGCCCGGCTGATATTTTTTCCCGCGCGGCACCGGATTTATTGCGGCCAGAAGCGATATTCTCGCCCCGCTGGGCAACATTGGTGTTTCTATCAGCCACAGCCGTCATTTGCTTGCCACGCATGTTTCAAGTGATTGTGGTTGAAAACGCCGATGAACGCCATCTTGCCACCGCAAGTTGGGCCTTTCCGTTTTACCTATTTTTGATGAGCCTGTTTGTTTTACCCATCGCCATTGCCGGTAGCGCCATCTTGCCCGAAGGTTCTAACCCCGATCTATATGTGTTGTCTGTGCCGCTGGCCGAAGGGCAAAACACGCTGGCGTTATTCGCGTTTTTGGGCGGGTTTTCCTCGGCAACCTCTATGGTTATCGTCGCCGCCATCGCGCTTTCAACCATGATGTCCAACCATATCGTAATGCCGCTATGGCTGCGCGCCACACAGGGGCTTTTGCAAACATCAGGTGATGTTAAAAACGTGTTGCTTGTCAGCCGCCGCGTCAGCATCGCGGCTGTTTTGCTGCTTGGCTATCTTTACTTTCGGCTTACCGGCGGCTCCACTGCGCTTGCCTCAATCGGGCTTATCGCATTCGCCGGTATCGCACAGGTTTTCCCGGCGCTCATTGGCGGCTTATTTTGGCGCGGCGCCAATCGCAAGGGTGCGCTTGTCGGGCTTATTGGTGGCTTTGTAGTATGGGCCTATACACTGTTTTTACCGAGCTTTGACGGCGGATTCATCCTTTCAGTTGATACAATTGCCAACGGGCCGGGCGGGCTTTTGCTACTGCGCCCCCAAGCGCTGTTTGGCTTGAGCTTTGGTGATGACCTTGTCCATTCAATGTTCTGGGCAATGACAATTAATACAACGCTATTCATTGTCGTTTCACTATTTACCACCCCCACCCCGCTTGAGCGGCTACAAGGCACGCAATTTGTTGATGTGTTTCGCCTAAATGAAGGGTCAGGCGGTTATCTGATTGCGCGCTCAGCGACCGCCGAAGACTTGTACACACTCGCACAACGAATTTTGGGGGCCGATGCCGCACATGCGCTATTTGCCAGGGTTGCCGGTACGCAGGGCCGCAGCAGCGGCTTGCCCGAAGCAACTGATGATTTTATTCAGGTGCTAGAGCGAGAATTGTCAGGATCAATCGGTGCGGCATCGGCCCATGCTATGGTAAGCCAAATTGCCGGAGGCGGGGTTGTGTCAGTTGATGAGTTGATGAAAATCGCCGATGAAACCGCGCAAATCATGGAATATTCGCAACAACTCGAAACCCAATCGGGTGAGCTTGCAGAAACTGCACAGCAGCTTCGCCAAGCCAATGCCAAATTAACCGAGTTGGGCGCGCAAAAAGACGCCTTCCTCAGCCAAGTCAGCCATGAATTACGCACACCGATGACCTCCATCCGCTCATTTTCAGAAATATTGCGCGAAACACCCGACCTTTCGGATGATAAAGCGCGGCGGTTTGCAGGTATTATCCGCGACGAAAGCCAGCGCCTAACGCGGCTTTTGGATGAAATCCTCGACCTTTCACATTTGGAAAGCGGGCGCGTGAATTGGGTTTTGCAAGACATTGAATTGCAAACCGTAATTGAGCGCGCGCTTGCGAGCACCGAAAGCCTCATTGCCGCCGCAAACGTGCGCATCATCCAAAAAATACCCGAAACCCCCATCATCGTGAGCGCCGATTTTGACCGCTTGTCACAGGTCTTCATCAATCTCATCACCAATGCCGTAAAATATGGCCAATCATCCCAACCCGAGATCACAATTCACGCGCGTAGCATTGGAAAATTTGCGCTGATTGGTGTGGCTGATAACGGTCCGGGCATTGATGAGGCGGATCGTGAGCGCGTGTTTGAAAAATTCTCACGCCTTTCGGCTGCCACGCTGGCAGGCAGCGCTGGGCTTGGCCTGCCCATTAGCCGTGAGATTATGCGAAATCTGAAGGGAGACTTGACCGTTCAGGCCAATGCACCAGGGGCCGTGTTCCGCGTAACCCTACCGCTTAGCGACGTTTAGCCGCGATAAAGGTCAAGGATCAGCCGCGCTGTCATCAGGTCCAAATGCGCGCCGCCACCGTTCTTGAACAACGTAATATCTTGCGGTGATTGTCGCCCGGCCCGACCAGTCGCAAGGTCCGGTAATTCGCCGCGAATATGGCCAAGTATTATGGCACCACTGGCCAGCGGGATCATCAACTCACCAATATGTTCAACCGTGGTTGCAAGCGCATCGACGAAGATTTTGGCGCGCTGCAACGCGGTATCATTCGCCTCCCGCATATCAGCGGTGAAGGCGCCAATCAGGTCAATATGTTGCCCCGCCTTTAGCCATTCACCACGCAAAACGGGCTCTTTTGCCATCGTGGCGCAAGCGATTATATCGGCCCGCGCCGCAGCTTGGGGTAAATCCGTAGCCAGCCGCGCGCCTTGGGCATTGGCAAGTGCTTCGGCTTGCGCGGGCTTGCGAGCCCAGATCATTACATCCAAATCCGGCCAATGGCTGCGATAGGCATCAACCAGTGATGCCGCCACCTGCCCTGCGCCAATAATCAGTAAGCGCTTACTATCGGGCCGCGCCAGAATACGCGCCGCCGCCAAACTATCGCCTGCGGTTTTCCACTTGGTCACAAGGCCGCTATCAATCACCGCCTCAATCTGCCCGGTTTTATCATCAAAAACCAACATAGCACCGTGGATGCTTGGCAGGCCAATATCGGCATTCCCCGGCATCACTGTGACTGATTTAACCCCAATCCCCATGCCTGCAATCCACGCCGCACGCGACAATAGCGTATTGTCACCCTCGGTCAGCAACTGGTCCGACACTTTGGGGCTTGCCGCCTTAGACCCGGCAATAATCGCATCGGCTACCGCGCCCCAGCTTAGGCGGGTTTCAACCATTTCAGCGGTGATATAAGGCACAGTCATCAGGCTACAACACGCTGGCGATAGATTTTGCCAGCCAATCAAGCCGGTCTTCCGGCAGGCCCGCCACGTTAAAGCGACTGTCACCAACCATATAAATCCCAAATTCGGTACGCAGGCGCAGCACCTGTTCAGGTGTTAGGCCCAGGCGCGAGAACATGCCGCGATGATCGGCCACAAAGTCAAACCGCGCCGAATTGGTGGCCTTGCGCAATGCGGCCGCAAGGTCCGTGCGCAAATCCAACATGCGCTGGCGCATGCTTTCCAATTCAGCTTGCCAATCAGCGCGTAGCGTATCATCGGCCAAAATGCTGGCCACAACCGCCGCCCCATGGTCAGGTGGAAACGAGTAATTCAACCGGTTCAAAGTGGCCAAGTTTGCCTTACTTAATGAGGCCTGATCATCATCGGCTGCCACAATCAGCGCGACGCCAACACGGTCCCGGTAGACGCCAAAGTTTTTGGAGCAACTTGCCGCGATCAGCATTTGCGGCACGCGGGCAGCCAATGCACGCACTCCAGCGGCATCTTCATCCAACCCATCACCAAAACCCTGATAGGCAAAGTCGATAAACGGGATCAGGCCCTTAGCCAAAATCAAATCACCCGCGGCCTGCCACTGCGCGGCGTCCAAATTCGCCCCGGTTGGGTTATGGCAGCAACCGTGAAGCAACAGCACATCGCCGGGTTTTGCATCGGCCAAATCTTCCATCATGCCATCAAATTCAACCGCGCAAGTTTCATTATCAAAGTAACGATAGCTCGCACCTTTGAGGCCGACATGTTTCAATATGGCCGGGTGGTTTGGCCAAGTCGGGTCCGACATCCACAATGTAGCATCGGGGCTGGCCCGTTTTATCAGCTCATATAATTGCCGAATGGCCCCGGTGCCACCGGGCGTTTGTGCCCCCACAACACGCGCAGCGGGTACCGCATCAGCCAATACCATTTGGCGCATCGCATCCACAAAACCCAAATCACCCAGCAAGCCGGTATATGATTTGCTAGCTTGGCCCGCCAAAAGTTTGGCTTCGGCAGCCTTAACAGCCCGCATAACCGGCGTTTTGCCCGCCTTATCCTTGTATACACCCACGCCGAGGTCCAACTTATCGGCCCGGGTGTCGGCAGAAAATAGGCCGATCAATTCAATAATTTTATCGGCTGGTTGCGGTTTGAGATGTTCAAGCATCGCGCTGACTTTCATTGCGGCCAATATGGGAATGGCCAATTTTAGGGGCTGCATCCGATATGACGCATCGCCGCCCTAAGGAAAACCCCTAGGCTGGGCCTGTTGCAATTTTCAGGTCTTTATAAGCGCCCCATTCCGCCCATGACCCGTCATAAAGTGCATGGTCCGTTTGCCCAAGCACGACCAAAGCCAAATTGACGACTGCCGCTGTGACGCCGGATCCGCAACTCGTAATTATGGGTTTGGATATATCAACACCTGCGGCCTCAAAAACCTTCGCTAGGGCCTGCGCGGCCTTCATACTGCCATCAGCTTGCAACAAATCGCGATAGAACACATTGCGCGCACCCGGAATATGCCCCGCGCGCAAACCGGCGCGCGGCTCTGGCGCGGTGCCTTCAAATCGTGCCGGGGCACGCGCATCCACAATCTGTGCATCCTGTAGTTTGGCGCTGGCAGCAACCTGCGTTACATCGCGCACCAGTGCCGCGTCACGCCGGGCCGTAAAATGCCGATCTCGCAGCATGGGCGGCATATCTGCCGCGGTGCGCCCTTCGGCCAACCATTTTTTCAACCCGCCATCCAGAACTGATACATCGGTTTTGCCAAAATGGTTAAACAGCCACCAAACGCGAGCAGCTGAAAATATCCCATCGGAATCATACACCACCACGCGATGCCCATCACCAATGCCCATGGCCCGCATCCGCGATACGAATTTCTCAACCGAAGGGGCCATATGTGGCAGGTCAGACTGGGTGTCTGATATCTCATCAATATCAAAAAAACGTGCGCCGGGAATGTGGGTAGCAGCATATTCTGCCTTCACATCGCGTCCATCAGCGGGCAAATACCAACTCGCATCTAAAATGCGGATATCTGGCGCATTCAAATGGTTTCCCAGCCATTCAGTGCTTACAAGCGGTTCCGGCGACCAAGCCATACTCTCTCCCAATCTGCTTCCCTCAGGACTAGCGCCTCGCTTGCGCGCTGACAAGCCGCTAGCCCGTCCAGACGCGCATCCATTTTGGGCGGCGCGGGTGCATTGGCGGAGGCTAGAACCTACCTCACCGCGCCGCCACCGCCAAGCGGCGGCTCCGATGGCTATCGGGGGTCGCTGTAGGGCAGGTCTTTGGCCTAGGGTGTATATGTCTCATCAAACGCATAACCCGAGGCGCGCACTGTGCGAATAGGATCATTGGCTTTGCGTATATTTAGCGCGCGGCGTAGACGGCCGATATGCACATCAACCGTGCGGATCTCTACATAAATATCTTGGCCCCAAACCTTGTCGAGCAGTTGCTCTCGGCTATAAACACGCCCCGGTCGGCTGATCAGCGCATCAAGCAGCCGAAACTCGGTTGGCCCCAATTTAACCTCACGACCTGCCCGGTGCACGCGGCAGGCTTCGCGGTCCAGCACAATATCGCCAAATTCAACGGTATTTGCCGCCATACCCGGCACGCGGCGCCGTAAAACAGCGCGCAGCCGCGCCATCAGTTCCGCCATTGAAAACGGCTTTGTTAGGTAATCATCCGCGCCCGAATTCAACCCCCGCACCCGGTCTTCCTCCTCGCCGCGTGCGGTTAGCATAATCACCGGCAGGTCACGCGTTTCAGCCCGGGCACGCAACTGGCGGCAAATTTCCACCCCCGATAGGCCGGGCAGCATCCAATCCAAAATGACTAAATCCGGGCGATTATCGGCCACAGCGGCAAGCGCCTCATCACCATCATCGCACAGGCTTACGTCAAAGCCCTCGCGCATCAGGTTATAGCGCAGCAACGTGCTAATTGCGGCCTCATCCTCAACAACCAGTACATGCCCGCTCATCATCCCGCCCCTATTCGAAATCAAGGCCAATCGGCTCACCCTTGGGCCGATCATCGCCCAGAGGCTCACCTTTGACGATATAATAAATCATCTCGGAAACATGGGTCGTGTGGTCCCCAATCCGTTCCAAGTTTTTGGCGACAAATAGCAACTGGCTGCCAAGCCCAATCATCCGGCTGTCTTCCATCATATAGGTCACGACTTCACGGAAAATGGCGTTATACATCTCGTCGATCTTCACGTCATTCTTCCAAATCGCCACCGCCTGTTCAGCATTACGCGACCCATGCGCATCCAGCACTTCAGAAAGCTGCGCCAGCGTCGCTTGGCCCATATTCACAATGGAATGCGAAATTTTGACGGGGCGTGCCTTGGCCATATAAGCCGCACGCCGGGCGATATTCTTGGCCAAGTCACCAATACGTTCAAGCGTTGAGGCGATTTTGAGCGCCGAGATCAGCACCCGCAAATCCTGTGCCATGGGCTGGCGCAGCGCGATCACGCGCGTTGCCATTGTTTCCAGCTCAAGCTCAAGCGCGTCGAGCACTTTGTCACGCTCGCGCACTTGCTGGGCCAATTCGGCATCACGGTTTTGCAGAGCTTCCAGCGCATTGCGCAAAAGCTCTTCGGCCAAGCCGCCCATTTCAGAAATTTTGGCCTGAACGGCGATCAGATCATCGTCAAAGGCTGATACGATATGCGGTCCCATGTTTTCCCCCATCAACCGAAACGGCCGGTAATATAATCTTGTGTGCGCTGGTCTACCGGGTTGGTAAAAATCTGTGTGGTATCCCCATATTCCACAAGGTCACCCATGTGGAAAAACGCAGTTTTTTGGCTAACGCGCGCGGCTTGCTGCATTGAATGCGTCACAATCACAACCGAAAAGTCGTTGCGCAACTCGTCAATCAACTCCTCAATCCGCGCGGTCGCAATAGGGTCAAGCGAGCTTGCAGGCTCATCCATCAGCAAAACTTGCGGGGCCGTAGCAATGGCGCGGGCAATGCATAGCCGCTGCTGCTGCCCGCCCGAAAGGCTGGTGCCCGGCGCATCCAAACGGTCCTTCACTTCTTTCCAAAGCGATGCGCGTTGCAGCGATTGTTCCACAACGTCGTCAAGCTCAGCCCGGTTATTGACCAAGCCATGAATGCGCGGTCCATAGGCTACATTGTCATAAATGGACTTGGGGAATGGGTTGGGCTTTTGAAACACCATGCCAACCTTGGCGCGTAGCTGCACAGGGTCAACCTTGGCGTCATAAATGTCATTGCCATCCAGCTTAATATCCCCCTGCACGCGGCAGATATCAATTGTGTCATTCATGCGGTTCAGGCAGCGCAAAAAGGTTGATTTTCCACAGCCTGACGGGCCGATGAAGGCTGTCACTGTGTTGTCGAGAATATCGACATTAACGTCCTTAATGGCATGGTTCGTGCCATAAAACACATCAACGCCACGCGCGCTCATCTTAATGTCGCGTGATATTTGGCGCGGGTCCGTTGCAGTTTGCGTATTCATCAACTGAGTTTCCATTTCTACCACCGCCGCTCAAATCGCTTGCGCAAAAATACGGCGAATCCATTCATCAGCACCAAAAAAACCAGCAACACACAAATGGCTGCTGCGGTGCGATATTCAAAAGCCCGTTCCGGGAAATCGGCCCAGCGGAACACCTGCACAGGTAGCACGGTGGCGTTATCGGTGATTCCGGTAGGAATATCCACGATAAAGGCAACCATGCCGATCATTATCAGCGGCGCGGTTTCACCCAAGGCGCGGGCCATGCCAATGATGGTGCCCGTCAGAATGCCCGGCATCGCCAAGGGCATCACATGGTGAAAGGCCGTTTGGATTTTTGAAGCGCCAAGCCCAAGCGCCGCATCACGAATGCTGGGCGGCACGGCCTGAATTGACGCCCGCGCGGCAATAATAATTGTGGGCAGAGTCATTACGGCCAGCACAAGGCCGCCAGCCAATGGCGCTGAACGCGGCACCCCAAAAAACCCAATGAACACAGATAACCCAAGTAGGCCAAACACAATAGAGGGCACAGCTGCAAGATTATTGATATTCACCTCAATAAACCCGGTGATGCGGGTTTTAGGGGCAAACTCTTCCAAATAAATTGCCGCTGCGGCCCCTAGTGGGAAGGCGAGCAGGATCGTGACCAGCATTGTCCAGAACGTACCAACAACGGCACCCCAAATGCCGGCAAGCTCTGCCTCACGGGAATCGCCGCTGGTAAAAAACCGGGCATTAAAGCGGGTTTCTATCTGGCCATTGTCGCGCAGCGTTTCAACAATTGCGATTTGAAGGTCAGTGATTTTGCGTTGATGGCTAGACAGTTCAGTAAAGGCTGCGCGCCATTGCCCGGGCTGGATTTCGAGGTTTTCCTCAAGCTCCCCCCAAACTTCCGCCCGCCCACCGCTGGCGTTGATATGCGTCATATGCAACCAAACATCGCCGGTATGGACCAAAATACTCGGGCTATCCAAGCCGAGTTCAGCGTCCAAACCCGACGCATCAGCTTGGTCTTCAAAGGCCTGCGCTTGAGCCAACAGCACATCGCGCGCAGCGGTACGCGCGGTAATTTGCGCTTCCGCATCAGCGCGGTCTGCGTCAGTTTCAGCCTCAGCCAGCGCCGCATCATAAAACGCGCGGCCGTTTTCTTCATAACTGGCTTGGCGGCGGGTTTGGCGGGCCTGTTCACGCAGGCTGAGGCGCAATGCATCCATTGCTTCGATTAAAATCGGGCTGTCAAACTGCACCGAAACCGAATCGCCTTCGGGGGTCAGGTGCATAAAGCCTGTGGCAGGCAGCTCAATAAGTTGCCCAAAATCACCCTTGAGGTATAGATCCACCAAATCGGAGGCGAGCAGCGAGTGCTCGACTGTCTGACCAATAAGCGCGGGGTCGGCCATCACCCGGTCACGCAATTCAAACGCGGCACCGGACGACAGAATGTCATATAGCTCGCGCCGTTCGCTGCGCCCGCTCGCATAAGGGAATTCGCCTTTTAGCAGGTCTTTGACAAAACCATCAAAATTCGCACGACCAATTGCTGCGGGGTCACCGGTGGCATCGGGGTCCAGTTCAGCGGTATGCAAGGGAATAGACATGCTGACATAGGTTTCAGTAAGCGCCATGCCCGCCTTGCCCGCGACGGACCACACGAGCGTAAACAGCGCCAGTGCTGAGACGACTATTGCCGCTAGGCCATAAAACTTCAGCCGCTTTTCAGCCGCTCTGCGGCGTTTTAGCCGGGCGGTGTTCTGCGCGGAATCATGGCGCAGGGAAAGTTTTGTTAACGACACCATAACGAACCCCTAATCATACTTTTCGCGGTATTTGCGCACCATGCGCAGCGCAAACACATTCAGTGCCAGCGTGATACAGAACAGCGTAAAACACAGCGCAAAGGCTGGGCCTGCTGCGGTTGAAGCTTCTGTATCGCCGGTTATCAACATCACAATTTGCACGGTCACGGTTGTCACCGCTTCAAGCGGGTTGGCAGTTAGGTTGGCACCTTGGCCAGCGGCCATAACCACAATCATGGTTTCGCCAACCGCGCGGCTAACACCCAGCAACACAGCCGAAACAATGCCCGGCAATGCGGCAGGCAGCACCACTTGGCGGATGGTTTCCGCCTTGGTGGCCCCAAGCCCATATGACCCATCACGCAGGCTTTGCGGCACAGCGTTAATAACATCATCAGACAGCGATGAGATAAACGGGATGATCATGATCCCCATCACAATCCCCGCGGCCAGCGCGCTTTCAGACGCAACGGAAAGGCCAATGCTTTCCCCCATGCCGCGAATGGCGGGCGCCACAGTAATAGCGGCAAAAAACCCGTAAACCACAGTGGGAATACCGGCAAGAATTTCAAGCAGCGGCTTGACAATGGCCCGCACGCGCGATGAGGCGAAGTCAGACAGGTAAATCGCGGCAAATAGCCCGATAGGCACCGATACCAACATTGCAATTGCGGTGATCATCAGCGTGCCAGTAAATAGTGGCAATGCACCAACTTTATCCGGGTCCATCACGCCATCTTGCACACCAGCAAGGGGTGACCAGCGGGTGCCGAACAGAAATTTATCAAGCCGCCAATTCAGCCCCTCAAAAAACCGCAGGGTTTCAAAGATGAGCGACAGGACAATGCCAATGGTGGTGAGAACAGCAACCAGCGCCGACAACCACAGCAAAAACCGGATCATGCGTTCAGCGCGGTTGCGGGCGCGGAATTCGAGCGATATTTGGCGCAGCACATAAACGCCGGCAAGCAAAGCGCCGCCAATCGCCCCAATGCCGAGCAGCCATTGCATCAGCACAGCACGCGCGCCCGCATCAAGCGCCAAGCTTGTGCGCAATGCATCCGTTTGTGAGGCGAGATGCCCCCCCAATAACGCGTTAACGTCGCTGGCAATCAAATCACGTTGTAAACGCTCGACTTCGGGCAGCGCAGCGGCGATTTGCGCGTTTAGGCTGTATTGTTGCCAATAGCTGGCGGCCAAATAGATGGTTAAATAAATACCAAAACCGACCAGCGCGACCAAGATCAGCCCATAAGTGCCGTGCTGGTCAGGGCGAGAATGCAGCACTGCTGCCCGTCCACCCGCAACCTGAACCGCGCGGGCGCGGGCCAAGATGAAAATGCCACAGGCAAGAACGGCAACAATTAAGGCAGTGATCAAATTCATAACGACCCGGCTTTACTAGAGTGCAAAAACCGGCGTGGTTTCCACGCCGGTTTCCAGTGCTTATGTTAACCGATCAGAAATCGGCTGCCGTTAAAATCGTGCGGTTAGCGACCCGCGCGGCATTGGCTGCAAAATCATCTTCCTGCAGTGGAATAAGGCCCTTATCAACCAAATAGCCTTCATCGCCCGTTGCGGCCTCCGAAGCAAACTCAGTCGCAAATTCTATGATACCAGGGATAACATCAACATGCGCAAGTTTGATGTAATAATACAGCAAGCGCGATACTGGATATGCGCCGTCTGCGATATTTTCAAAGGTCGGTTCAACCCCGTCAATCATCGCGCCCTGAATAACATCGGCGTTCTGATCCAGAAACGAAAAGCCAAAAATGCCGATTGCATTCGGGTTGGCTTGAAGTTTTGAAACGATCAGGTTGTCATTCTCACCAGCTTCAACATAGGCGCCATCTTCGCGGATCGAAATGCCTTCGCATTCAATCCCGGCCTCTTCACAGGCTTCGTGCAACACGAGTTCTTCAAAAGCATCGCGCGTGCCAGATGATGGTGGCGGACCAAGCACTTCGATAGGTAGCGGCGGCAATGAAGGGTCTACCTCATTCCAGAACTGCGGCTTCGGCCCCTGTTCGGCAAGGGCTATAACCAACTGCGCGCGCGTCAGGCTAAACTGAGGGCCGCCAGCGATATTGGCGACAACAATCCCGTCATAGCCGATCACCGATTCAATGATGTCGGTTACGCCATTGGATGCGCAAAGTTCAAATTCAGTGGCCTTCATACGGCGCGATGCATTCGTCATATCGGGCGTATCGCCGCCGACACCATCACAAAAAAGTTTAAACCCGCCGCCCGAACCTGTGCTTTCAACTACAGGCGTTGGAAAATCGGTGCTACGGCCAAACTGTTCAGCTACAGCCGTTGAAAACGGGAAAACTGTGGACGAGCCAACAATGCGAATTTCGGCGCGAGTTTGGGCCATTGCAGCGGTCGCGGCAAGCGCGGTGACGGCAGCAAGCAGAATGCTGTTAGGTTTCACTGAGATACTCCGTGGTTCAATTTTGCCTGATCCCATCGCCAGACCTGCGTATCATCGCGCCCTTACGCAGCAGAATTATAACAGAATGACGACGCAATTGTGACAGTCTAATAAGCTGTTTTACATGTATTATTCTGGAATCGGGTCCGGGTTAATCTCTGGGTAGGTGGGAATCCATACCGTAAATTTACTGCCCACACCCAACGTCGATTCGATATCAAGCCGCCCCGCATGGCGGTTCAGAATATGCTTCACAATTGCCAAACCAAGCCCGGTGCCGCCCTTATCGCGGCTTTTGGCAATGTTGATGCGGTAAAACCGCTCGGTCAGGCGCGGTAGATGTTCACGCGCGATGCCCGGCCCCGTATCGGAAACGCGCAGCCCCGTCATGCCCGGATAACGCGAGGAATCATTGGCCAGTGACACGGTAACTTTGCCACCTTGACCAGAATATTTGACGGCATTGTCGATTAGGTTTGTCAGCACTTGCTGCAATTGATCACGATCACCAACCACAAAGGCAGGTGCGCTCGATGATGGCAAGATCACTTTAACATCTTCAAGCAATGATGCTGGGGCAAGCGCGCGCGCGCATTCCGTGGCAATTTCGGCAATATCACAGCGCTTGTCGGGCCGTTGGTGTTCGTTCATTTCGATGCGCGATAGGCTCATCAAATCATCGACTAGCCCCTGCATGCGGCCAGCTTGCCGCGCCATTATGCCCAAAAACTCAGCTTGGGCTTCTGGATCATCCTGCGCTGCACCCCTTAATGTTTCGATATAGCCAATGATGGAGGCCAGCGGTGTGCGAAGCTCGTGGCTGGCATTGGCCACAAAGTCACGGCGCAGGGTTTCCACCCGTCGGGCCTCCGTGCGGTCTTCAATTTGCAAAATCGTATGCGCGGTAACGCCAAAATCATTGCCCTTGGGCAACAGGCCAATTTGGGCTTCCAGCAAACGTTCAGTTCCCAGCCTTGCGCTAAAGGCAACGGTTTGGCCCTTCCCCGTTTGCACCGCATTGTTAAGTGCGGCCACAAATTCAGGCGCGCGAAACAAGTTAGAAATATGCGCACCGGGTTGGGCATGGGCCACCATAGCGCTGGCCGCATCATTTGCATAAATGACCCGGCCTTTGACAGACATTACGATAAGTGGCGATGGCAGCCCGCGTAACATGGCGCGGCCAAAGCCAATGGGCATTTCCCCTTCAAGCTTGGGCGCGCTTTGTGGCGGCGTTTCCAGTGTCGCACTCATGGCTTCGCTCAGCATGCCGACAAGCAATACGAGCAAAAACACCACCCAACCTGCAATCCAACCCGAATCGGCAAAAGCGGCCAAAAGGCCCGCTGCCAACCCTACCGTCATGGCTAAGGGCAAAAAACTTGCGGTTTTTTTGAACATGCCGCTGAATGTCCCGCCTTTTTGATTGCATTCACCACTGCGCGATATAACTGAATGATGAACTAAACAAGTAAGGCTGGCTATGATCCGCTTTTCGCTCAAATGTTCTAAGGGCCATGATTTTGACTCGTGGTTCGGTTCCAACGCTGATTTTGAGCGGCTGCAAACGCGTGGTTTGATTGCCTGTGCGGTTTGTGGTGGCGCTGATGTCAGCAAGGCAATCATGGCACCCGCCGTTTCAATGGCCGAGCAGGCGGAACAAGCCGCCGCCCACCCACTTAGCGCGCCAGCAAGCCCTGCCGAACAGGCCCTGCGGGAATTGCGGGCTAAAATTGAGGCTGAAGCGACAGATGTTGGCAAAAGCTTTGCCAGTGAAGCGCGTAAAATGCATGCTGGTGAAGTGCCGGAACGGCCGATTTTTGGTGAGGCGAAAATTGAAGATGCCCGCGCACTGATTGAAGACGGCATTCGTGTGGCACCACTACCTTGGGGCAAACGCCGCAACAACTAGCGCGGCTTGCCGCCGCCGGATCTTCGGGCTAATAGAGCGCGACGAAACCAGCCCGGACCTAAATAAATGCCCCGTTTGGTAATGAAATTTGGCGGAACATCGGTTGCCGATGTTGCCCGCATTCAAAACGCCGCGCTCAAAGTGCAGCGCGAAGTTGAACGTGGCTATGAGGTGATTGTCATCGTCTCGGCCATGTCAGGTGAAACCAACAAGCTCGTGGGCTTTGTGCGCGATGCCGCCGCTAGTGGGGCTGCTGGCACACCTGGTTTTTATGATGCCCGCGAATATGACGCCGTTGTGGCTTCGGGTGAATTGGTAACATCCGGCTTGATGGCGATCGTGTTGCAAGAAATGGGCATCCAGGCGCGGAGCTGGCAAGGCTGGCAAGTGCCGCTAAAAACCACTTCAGCGCATGGTGCCGCGCGGATTGTTGAAATCCCCAACGAAAATTTTGATGCCAAATTTGCCGATGGCATGCAGGTGGCCGTGGTGGCCGGTTTTCAGGGTGTTGGCGATGATGGCCGTGTTACAACGCTTGGACGCGGGGGTTCAGATACCACTGCCGTGGCCTTTGCAGCTGCCTTTAATGCTGAGCGTTGCGATATTTATACCGATGTTGACGGGGTTTACACGACAGACCCACGCATCACCGCTAAGGCGCGCAAGTTAAACCGCGTCGCCTATGAAGAAATGCTGGAACTGGCCTCGCTTGGGGCTAAAGTGCTGCAAACCCGCTCGGTTGAACTGGCTATGCGTTTCAAAGTGCGCTTGCAGGTGCTGAGCAGTTTTAATGATGAGCCGGGAACGCTTGTCTGCGATGAGGAGGAAATTGTGGAATCTCGTGTTGTATCAGGTGTTGCCTATTCGCGTGACGAAGCCAAAGTCACATTGATTAGTGTCGCCGACCGCCCCGGCGTTGCCGCCGCGATCTTTGGGCCGCTCGCCGATGCGGGCATAAATGTGGATATGATTGTGCAAAACATCTCGGAAGATGGACGCACAGATATGACATTTTCCTGCCCGAATGACCAAGTACCCGGCGCTGTGCGCGCCATAGAAAATGCGCAGGCCAGCGGCGCGATTGATTACCGTGCGCTTGATCTAGATGAAAACGTAGCCAAGGTTTCGATTGTCGGCATTGGCATGCGCAGCCATGCCGGTGTGGCGCAGAAAATGTTTAAGGCGCTGGCCGATGATGGCGTAAATATCAAGATTATCACCACATCCGAGATCAAGGTCTCGGTGCTCGTTGACCGGAAATACATGGAACTTGCTGTGCAGTCATTGCATGATGCGTTCGAACTGCACAAAGCATCGTAACACCGCCAGAATTGGGCAAGGTGAATGGCTAACAGCAAGGGTGTCGAATCCCGCATTTTACTGCAACGCCTACGCGGCGTTATGGCCGAGGCCGTCGAAGGGCAGGAACGGCTGGACAAAATTGTCCATCTGATTGCGGAATCAATGGCCGCTGAAGTGTGCTCTATTTACCTGCGCCGTGATGAGCGGACCTTGGAACTTTGCGCCAGCGAAGGGCTCAAGGCTGAGGCCGTTCATAATACGCGCATGCGGCTCGATGAAGGCCTCGTGGGGCGGGTTGCCAAAACCGCCCGGCCGGTGAATGAGGCGAACGCCCCTGCTGCCAAAGGGTTTAGCTATAAGCCGGAAACCGGAGAAGAGATTTATTCCAGCTTCCTTGGTGTGCCCATTTCGCGCCTTGGTGCAGTGTTGGGTGTGGTTGTTGTGCAAAACCGCGCCTCGCGCACCTATAGCGAAGATGAAATTTACGGGTTGGAAATTGTGGCCATGGTTTTGGCCGAGATGACCGAGCTTGGCGTGTTTGGTGGCCCCGATGACCGCGCCGTCCCCGCCCAGCATAGCTGGCCGTTTTTCGTGCGTGGCGTCATTGGCCAAGAAGGTGCTGCCGAAGGCGTGGTGCTGCTGCACGAGCCTCATATCATAATATCCGACCCGGTGGCCGATGACCCGGATGTCGAAACTGCCAAACTCGCCACAGCGCTCGACACGCTACAATCCGAAGTTGACCAAATGTTGTCTGCGGATTTTGCCGAAGAGGCCGGCGAGCATCGTGATGTGCTGAACGCCTATCGGCTGTTTGCGCAAGACCGGGGCTGGCGCAGGCGGATGGAAGTCTCAATTGATTCTGGGCTCGCCGCCATTGTCGCCGTGGAAAAAGAACAAACATCGACCCGGATGCGCATGGAGCGCGTGGCCGACCCGTATATCCGCGAACGGCTGCACGATCTTGATGATCTATCCAATCGGTTGCTGCGCATTCTGGCTGGGGCTGAAGGTGCCAATGGACGTGACATTCCTGAAAACGCCATTCTTGTCGCCCGCAATATTGGGCCGGGTGAATTGCTCGATTACAACGGCAAAATTAAAGGCGTCGTTCTAGAAGAGGGCAGCGTGGGCAGCCATGCCGCGATTGTGGCGCGCGCCTTGGCTATGCCGCTGGTCATTCAGGCTGCGCATATCACCCGCGAGGCACTGAATGGCGACCTCATTCTTGTGGATGGCGATAGCGGCTTTGTGCATTTGCGCCCCGAAGAAAAAATCGTTAGTGCCTTTCGTGAGAAACTGGCCATGCAAGCAGAGGCCCAGCACGAATATGCCGCCCTGCGCGACCTGCCCGCACAAACGCGCGATGGCGTACAGGTTGAATTGCTGATGAATGCCGGGCTGATGGCCGACCTGCCAAGCCTGCATAATTGCGGCGCGCGCGGGGTTGGATTGTATCGCACCGAACTGCAATTCCTAATCCATGCCCGTATGCCACGCCGCAATGACCTTGTGTCTCTTTATACCCGCGTTATGGATGCCGCTGGCGAACTGCCTGTTACCTTCCGCACGCTTGATATTGGGTCAGACAAGGTGTTGCCCTATATGCGCCGCGTTGAAGAACCCAACCCCGCTTTGGGTTGGCGCGCGATCCGGGTTGCGCATGACAGACCCGGCGTGATGCGCATGCAGCTACAGGCGCTCATCCGCGCAGCCAAAGGCCGGCCTTTACGGGTTATGTTCCCATTTGTGGCGGAAATGGACGAATATTTTTGGGCGCGGGACATGGTACATGCCGAAATTGCGCGCGAAGCCGCCCACCGCCATCCGACCCCGTCATCGTTGCAAATTGGCGCAATGCTGGAAACACCCAGCCTCGCTTTCGCGCATGATTTGTTTTACCAAACGACCGATTTCGTTTCGATCGGTGGCAATGACCTGAAACAGTTTTTCTTTGCGGCCGACCGTGAAAATGAACTGGTGCGGCGGCGATACGATATGCTGAACCTTAGCTATTTGAAATTCATTCATCATATCGTGCAACGTTGTGCGGCCTCAGGCACGCCTTTGTCATTTTGTGGCGAAGATGCCGGCAAGCCGTTAGAGGCGTTGGCGCTGGCCGCCATGGGGTTGCGGATACTGTCGATGCGCCCGGCCTCCGTTGGCCCAGTCAAACGTCTGCTGCGCTTGGTTGATGTGGGCGCGGCGCGCAAGGTGATTGACGCCGCGCGCGAAAGCGGTGAATTATCTGCCCGAGCAGCGCTGACGAGCTGGCTGGGTAAGCTGGATATTTAAGGCGCTAACGCCAATTTATTTTGAAGAGTCTCAACAATCTGGCGAGGCTCTGCACCTTAGCCCGGTGTGACGTCTCCACCATCCCAACGGCGAACCATGCCTGACACCCCGTCAAATGCACCCGGAACCAACTCTTGCCCAAGCAGCCGGTCTGGGTTTGTCGGCGGTGGATAGTCGAGGTTTACGGCCACTTCGCGGCTAAACCCAAAGCGCTTATAATAAGGGGCATCGCCCACCAAAATCACGCGCGACCAGCCAAGCGACTCGGCGCGGGTTAGGCTTTCAAGAATCAACAACGCCCCTAATCCTTCACCTTGGCGGGTAGGGTGCACCGCTATCGGACCAAGCAACAAGGCCGCATGTCCAGCCGTACCAATCCGAATCGGCCAATAGCGGATTGAAGCACCCAGCACATCATATTCATCACGCGCCACAAGCGACAGGCCTGCCAAGGGCGGGATTCCATCTCGCAAGCGATAAGAGGAAAGCGCCGTGCGCCCCGGCGCAAAGCAAGTATCGAGCAAATACTCGACTTCATACCAGTCATAACGCGATTCAGGTGTGAATTGGAACATCGGGCAATCCAAAAACAGGCGTCAGGAACGGGCGATTGGGCCGGTATCGTCGCGCACTGAAATGGATCATCAACATTGGCTCCCAAGGTCTCGACACTTGGGTAACATGCACATAGTTTCCCCGCAAACAGGAAACGCAAAAATGTTCTATCGACCCAATACAGATGATCCGAAACCCGCCCATTCACCGCTTAAAGCCATTGTCGCGCCGCGCCCGATTGGCTGGATATCAACGCGCAACGCCAACGGCAGTGCCAATTTGGCGCCCTACAGCTTTTTCTCTATGATATCAGACAACCCGCCCATGGTCATGTTCGCGTCAACCGGCAGCAAGTCCGACCGCGCTTTTGGCAAGGATTCGCTGTCAAACATTCAAGCCAGCGGTGAATTTGTTGTGAATATCGTCAGCCGTGATCTGGTCGAAGCTATGAATCTGACCTCGGGCAATTACCCCGCCGGGCAAGATGAGTTTGACTTGGCTGGCCTTGAAAAAGCCCCCTGCCGGGTGGTGGATGTGCCGCGCGTTGCCGCCAGCCCCGCAGCATTGGAATGCCGGTTGTGGCGGATACTTGATTTGCCGGGTGGGGAAAGCCGCATGGCCATTGGGCAGGTTGTTGGCGTGCATATTGACGATCGTTTCATGGAAAACGATATGTTGAACGTGGCGGCCTATCAGCCTGTCGCGCGGCTTGGTTATAAAGACTATGCGGCCGTCGAAACGCTGTTTCAACTAACCCGGCCGGGTGAGAAATAGGGAGCAATATGGACACGGTTATCGGCATTATCGGCGGCAGCGGGCTTTATGAGATTGACGGGCTGGAAAACCCGACATGGGTTGATGTCGCAAGCCCTTGGGGCGCACCATCTGACAGCATCCTGACCGGGCGGCTTGACGGCGTAAAAATGGCCTTTTTACCCCGCCATGGCCGGGGTCATATCCACAGCCCCAGCACCATCAATTACCGCGCCAATATTGATGCGCTCAAACGCCTTGGCGTAACAGATGTGTTTTCCATTTCGGCCTGTGGTTCATTCCGCGACACCATGAAGCCCGGCGATTTTGTGGTGGTCGACCAGTTTATTGACCGCACCTTCGCGCGCGAAAAATCATTTTTTGGCACGGGCTGCGTTGGCCATGTCTCGATCGCCCATCCAACTTGCGCCCGCCTATCGACACATGCGCTGGCCGCTGGCCAAGCGGCAGGCATAACCATGCACGATGGCGGCACCTATTTGGCCATGGAAGGGCCGCAGTTTTCCACCATGGCTGAAAGCAAAATGTACCGCGAAAGCTGGGGCGCTGATGTGATTGGCATGACCAATATGCCCGAGGCGAAGTTGGCGCGTGAGGCTGAGCTTTGCTATGCCTCCGTCGCCATGATCACCGATTTTGACAGTTGGCACCCCGAGCACGGCACCGTTGATATCGCCCAAATCATCGCCACCCTGCACGGCAATTCCACCCATGCCCGCGACCTTGTCGCCCGACTGCCCGCATTGCTCGGCGCAAGCCGCACCCCTTGCCCCCATAGCTGCGACCGCGCGCTTGAATTTGGCATTATGACCGCCCCCGACGAACGCGATCCGGCGCTGCTGGCGAAATTGGATGCTGTAGCTGGGCGGGTTTTGGGGCGCTAAGCCACCACCTCAAATGACGTCATCATACCGGCCAGCATGTGATACATATTGTGGCAATGAAACGCCCAGCGGCCCGGATTATCGGCGTCAAAGGCGATGGTGACTTGCCCCATGGGCGGCACCATCACCGTATCGCGCAGCGCACCGTTCATGCGGCCATTGCCCACATCAACCACTTGGAATGAATGCCCATGCAGGTGCATCGGATGTGCCATAATCGACATGTTATGCATGGTTATTTCAACCCTGTGGCCCAGCATCGCCTGCAGAGGCGCAGGCGCGCCCAAACCCCAACTATACTCCATCATATCGCCCGTCAGATGCAGGTTCAGCGCCACATCCACGGCGCGCGCAGCCAAAGGTTCGGCGGTTTGTAGCCGCGATTCAAGCTGATGCAGCACGGGCAAAGTTTCCGAATCGGCGGTTGCAGCAATCCGCGCCACAACAGCACCGGGAGTTTTCAAAACAACACCGGTACGTTCTAGCGCACCTTCGCGCTGCGCCAAAATCGGGAAGGCCCCATCAGCAGGGATTGTGACGATAATATCCAACCGTTGCGCCATGGTGATCGGGAATTCACTACCCGCTAACTGCACAACATCAATACCATCAACCGCTACCAACCGCGCATCTAACCCGCCCATTTGCATCCAAAAATTTGTCGAAGCGGCGGCATTAATGATGCGCAAACGCACTTGGCTATTGGGCGCAACGCTAATTTGTTCTGGGTCGTTTAGCGTGCGGTCATTCGCCAAATAGGCGTCAAATTCGACATCGTTCAGGTCCATTTCCATATCATGGCCCATGGCCGAATGGTCCATCGTCATCATGCCCCCACCGCCTGCCATATGCGCTGCATGATCCATGTCGCCAATGCGTTTGCCCGTCAGTTCAAAATAAATCTCATCCGGGCCACGAAAGCTAAAATCATGCAAGATGATGACAACTTCCTGCATTTCTGGCGCACCATCGTGGATGATGAGCGGCGCAGCCAAAAGGTTTTGTTCCTGCCCACCCAAATGGCTGTGCATCCAATGCGTGCCCCCGCGGCGCAAATCAAATTTGTAATCAAATTCCTGACCGGGGCGTAGCGGCGGCTGGCTTAGCTCTGGCACGCCGTCAAATTCAACGGGCGGCGTTAGGCCATGCCAATGGATGATGCTGTCCTCGGTCAGATCATTGATAAGCCTCAGATCAAACCCATCAGCCCGGTTGAGCACCAAGCCATGCCCGCCTAATTGGTTGGTTAGGCTGTAAACGCTGGCTGCACGGCCATCAATATCTAAAACCCGCGTCGCAATGCGCAGCGTATCGCGTGGCGTTGTCGCCCAAGCCGCCAACGGCAAAAGCGGGGATAACCCCAAACCTATGGCCGAATTCATAAACGATCGCCGCGAAATCATAACTGGTCTCCCAATTTCATTCCCACGTTGGTAAGGTGAATCTTGCCGATTGCAAACATAACTGGTCTAACAAACACGTGATTTAGCACGCTGCGCCCCGGAAAGGATTCCGCAATGACAACAACAGGCGTAGTCTTGGGCAAATTCATGCCCCCGCACGAAGGCCATGTGGCACTCGTGCGGACCGCCCAGCATTTGGTTGATCAACTGACAATCATCCTATCTGCCAGCGATTCTGACCCCATTCCACCGGCTGTGCGCAAAGGCTGGATGCAGGCGCTGTTCCCCCATGCCGTGGTGATCGTGCAAAACAACGGTGCGCATCCCCTGCCCAGCGAAAGCCCCGATTGGGCGCGCATCATCCGGGGTTTTCACCCCGAACCGATTGACCGTGTCATCGGCTCGGAAGATTACATCGTAGCGCTGGCCCAAGCACTTGGTGCGCAGCATTTCATCCTCGACCCGATGTGGATGGCCTATCCTGCCGATAGCGAAGATATCCGCGCCGATCCGTTTGGCAACTGGCAATCGCTGCCCGGTGTTGTGCGGCCCTGGTATCAAAAACGCCTCACGCTCGTCGGGCCCGAAAGCACCGGCAAGTCGTATTTGGCCGATATTTTAGCCCGCGAATTTGGCGGCCCCTATGTACCGGAATACGGCCGACCTTACGAAAAATACCGCCGCCCAGGTGATTACCGCGCCGAAGAACTCCATTTCATTGTTGATGGCCATGTTGCCCACCGTCGCACATTGTCGATGATGGCCGGCCCGCTGCTGTTTGAAGATACTGACCCGCTGTTAACCGCCGTTTGGGCAGAAATGCTACTTGGCCATAGCTTGCCAGATCTTGAGGCGCGCATTGAACTGCCCGACCGTTACCTTTTGCTTGACCCCGATATCCCTTGGGAAATAGATCCGATCCGCTATTTTGCGCGCGCTGATTTGCGGCGCAAGTTCTACGATCTGACCCAAGCCAAACTGGACGCATTTGGTGCTGATTACACAGTCATCAAAGGTGATTTTGCGACCCGCCAAGCCAATGCGATCGCCGTTGCCGCCGACATGCTCAGCACCCCAAAAAGGAAAGCCTGATGACAGCCCGTAAATCCGTGCGCGATTACATCCGCACGATCCCTAACTTCCCGCATCCGGGCATCATGTTTCGCGATGTCACGACGCTGTTTTCTGATCCACGCGGTTTTCGCATCGCTATTGATCAATTGCTCCACCCCTATGCGGGCCAGAAAATTGACAAGGTCGCCGGGCTTGAGGCACGCGGCTTTATATTGGGCGGCGCAGTCGCACATCAGCTTGGCGTTGGCTTTGTGCCGATTCGCAAAAAAGGCAAACTGCCGGGTGAAACGGTCGAGCAGGCCTATCAGCTTGAATATGGCGAAGCGGTGATGGAGCTGCATACCGACGCAATTGAGCCGGGTGAACGTATTTTGCTGGTCGATGACCTGCTCGCCACAGGCGGCACCGCCGAAGCGGGCATCCGCCTGATTGAACGGCTTGGCGGCAAGGTCGTCTCCTGCGCCTTTGTCATCGACCTCCCCGATTTGGGTGGCAATGCGCGGCTGGCTAAATTGGGTATGGATGTGCATTGCCTCTGTGCATTTGAAGGGGAATGATTGCCAATAACCCACCGCTCACATTTACGACCGCGCGGCTCACAATTCAAAACTGGGCCGCAGATATTGCCCTTGGTCCCACCTTTGCCAATGCGTTGGGCCAAATTCTATCCCAAAAGGTCCTAGCGCCACTGCCCCCTGCACTCCAAATTGAAGGCGGTAAAGTCTCCCAATGGATCACCGCTCGCGATCAAGATAGCGCGGTCAGCGCCATCAACTGAAAAACTCGTTAAGGTCTGTGCGGCCTTGTATTTTTTCATTTTGAACCGGAAGCCCACCATCCCAGTTGCCATTTGGGCGATCTCTTTGGCGAATATCACTGGGGCCAAGGGCTGGCGCGTGAAATACTTGCGGGGCTGGCCGCTTAGTTCCAACAGGCCCTACCCTATTATACAATCTACGCCGGGGTTAATCAGACGAACCGGGCATCTGCGCGCGCTCGTGAAAGCAGGCTTTTTGCTGAACGACGCCATGTCGTCTGGCTCAACCACAATGTATCATTTCAATGGGCAACACACAGGCGCACCACAAATTCACACTTAGCGTTAACCAAACGGAAACGATCGCCACGCTAATCTAGCCAAACCCGGAAAAGGGTACTGCTTGCATGCACCTCAGACGCCCAGTCTGAACAGCGCCTCCTGCTAAAACGGCAGGGGGCGTTTCATCTTTTGTTTCTAAATATCCCCGCCGGAGGCATCGACCCGCACGTCAATGCCCAGCCCTTGGCCAGCAATGCAGCCTTGCAGCCTTGCAGCCTTACTCAGCCAACATCGCTCGTATTTTCAATACCGTGTTCCAGTTCCGCGCCGTCGCGGCTGGGGGTAAATACCGACCAAGGCTTTCAGCCAACTTTGAGTGCCCAATGCCGCTTGGCGCATGCAAATAAACAGCCTCAGTCCCGATATGCAGCGCTTCATCCGCCGCAGCGTAGGCCAGTGGGGCCGAAAGATCTGGCGTGTTTATCGGGCCGGTAAACCATACATGCAGATGCTTGCCCTCAAGCGGCACAAATGGACATTCGGCAAAAACCGCCTCAAAACGCGCGGTCGATAATACCATAGCGTCGCGCCGAAACCCAAACTGCGCTGCAACCGCGTCCATCAGCGCGGATATATCTGGCATAACCCCGCGCAGCACTGCATTGCCGGACTGGATGTAGGTTCGCACATCCTGCGCGCCTTGCGCGGCAAGCAATGCCTGCAAATCCGCCATTGGCAATTTACCATGACCGCCAACGTTAATACCACGAAGTAACACAACCCATTGTTCCATGCCCGCACCCTAGCGCCGCTTGACGTGGTGGGCAATCTGGGTTAGTTCCCACCTCAATTCCCGGATGTTTGAACCATCCGGTCCCGTGCCTATATAACGGGATCGCCACCAGTCAGCGCGTTGCGCCCACTGGTGCGATTGGTGTTTGGCTTGGGCTTATTGAGGAGGCTGCGCAATGTTTGAGACCCTATCTGACCGTCTTTCTGGCGTATTTGAGCGGCTGACCAAACAAGGTGCGCTCAGCAATGAAGATGTGGCCACCGCCCTGCGCGAAGTGCGCGTTGCATTGCTTGAGGCTGACGTTTCACTATCCGTCGTGCGCGATTTCGTTAAATCTGTGCAGGAAAAAGCCGCTGGCCAATCGGTTACACGCTCCGTTTCACCCGGCCAGCAGGTTGTCAAAATCGTCCATGATGAGCTGATTGCCGTGCTTTCGGGCGGTGATGAAGCGGCCGGGTCGTTGAAGGTTGATAACCCACCTTCGCCTATACTTATGGTCGGTCTTCAAGGTTCAGGTAAAACAACGACGACAGCCAAGCTCGCCAAACGCCTTAAAGACCGCGAGAATAAACGCGTTCTGATGGCCAGCCTTGATGTGCGCCGCCCTGCGGCTATGGAGCAGTTGGCAATTCTGGGCGCGCAAATTGGTGTGGACACATTGCCGATTGTTGCCGGCCAAGACCCAGTAACCATTGCCAAGCGTGCCAAACAGCAGGCCACGCTCGGCGGCTATGATGTGTATATGCTCGACACTGCAGGCCGACTTCATATTGATGATGTGCTGATGGACGAGGTCCAAGCCGTGCGTGACGCCACCAACCCGCGCGAAGTGCTGCTGGTTGTGGACGGGCTAACCGGCCAAGACGCCGTAAACGTCGCCGAACAATTTGACGGCAAAGTTGGCATTACCGGCGTGGTGCTTACCCGGATGGACGGCGATGGCCGTGGCGGTGCGGCGCTTTCCATGCGCGCGATCACCGGCAAGCCCATTAAATTCGTCGGCATGGGCGAAAAAATGGACGCGCTGGAGGAATTCCACCCTAGCCGCGTTGCTGGCCGAATCCTCGGCATGGGCGATATCGTCTCGCTGGTTGAAAAAGCCCAAGAAACGCTTGAGGCCGAACAGGCCGAGCGCATGATGAAACGGTTCCAAAAGGGCCAGTTCAACATGAACGACATGCGCGGCCAATTGGAACAGATGCTGAAAATGGGCGGGATGAGCGGCATGATGGGCATGCTGCCCGGCGTTGGTAAAATGCAAAAGCAGATGGAAACCGCCGGATTTGATGATTCCGTTCTGCGCCGCCAAATCGCGCTGATTAGTTCCATGACCAAAAAAGAACGCGCGCGCCCCGAATTGCTGCAAGCCAGCCGCAAGAAGCGGATCGCCAAAGGCGCTGGGCTCGAAGTGCCCGAGCTGAACAAGCTGCTGAAAATGCATCGCCAAATGGCCGATATGATGAAGAAAATGGGCAAAATGGGCAAAAAAGGCCTGATGCGTGGCGGTATGGGCGCGCTGTTTGGCAAAGGTGCTGCTGGTATGCCCGGCGCCGCCCAAGGCGCACTGCCCTCCGGCTTTCCCGGCATGGGCAAAGGCCTACCCGATAATATGCCCGGCGGGCTTAGCGGGTTTGGGAAGAAAAAGTGACCGAGCTTCCAATCCTTAACACTGAACGCCTGATTTTGCGCCTACCTGAAATGGGCGATTTCGCGGGCTATTGGGACATTTTGCGCGCCGATATCCATGGATATATGGGTGGTCCGTTCAGTGAATTGGACGCGTGGGATGAATACTGCATGATGCGTGGCCGTTGGGCGTTGCGCGGCACCGGCTTGTTTGCCGTGACACTGAAAGACGGCACATTGATCGGATTCTGCGGTGTGGATAGAGAGCGCGGCGATCCGGCTGATGAGCTTGGTTATTTATTTTTGGCCGACTATCACGGGCAAGGCTATGCCACAGAAGCGTCATTGGCAGCGCGTGATTTTGCACATCATACGCTGAACATTCACCTGCTGATTAGCTGCGTAGCGCACGGAAATACAGCATCGCTAACACTGGCGCAGAAACTCGGTGCCGTCCCCGCCCCTGATTTGTACGACATGGAAATGGGCGGTGTGACCATTTTCCGCCACCCCGATCCGGAGGCCGCATTATGAGCATGACCGACACCGAGCGCGCCGCGCAGCTACTTAGCAACCACCGCGAATCAATCGACAGGCTTGACGCCATTTTGGTATTCACACTGGCCGAGCGGTTTAAGCATACCCAAGAAGTTGGCCATCTGAAGGCGCAGCATAATTTGCCGCCCTCAGACCCGGCCCGCGAGGCGCAACAAATCGCCCGCCTTCAACAAATGGCACAAGATGCCGGGCTTGACCCGGCCTTCGCCAAGAAATTCCTGAACTTCGTTATTTCCGAAGTCATCAGGCATCATGAGAAACTGAAAGATGAAGGCGTTTAAGCGCGCCGACACCGCCATTAAAGGAGAATTAACATGGCAATGAAGATCCGTCTGGCCCGTGGTGGCAGCAAAAAGCGCCCCCATTACTCAATCGTGGCCTCAGATAGCCGCATGCCGCGCGATGGCCGTTTCATCGAGAAATTGGGTACATACAATCCACTGCTGGCCAAAGATAACGACGAGCGCGTGCAGATGAATGTTGAGCGCGTGCAGCATTGGCTTAGCCTTGGTGCCGAGCCGACCGACCGCGTTGCGCGTTTTCTAGAAGCTGCTGGCCTGCGTGATAAGCCGGTCCGCGCCAACCTGAAAAAAGGCGAGCCCGGCAAAGCCGCTAAAGCACGTGTTGACGAGCGCGTTGCCAAAGAAACTGCCGCTGTTAAAGCTGTTGCGGATGCTGCTGAGGCCGCAGTTAAAGCCGCCGCTGACGCTGCTGAAGCCGCTGCTGCTGCAGCCGCCGCCCCAGCGCCAGAAGCTGCCCCAGCTGAAGATGCCGCACCCGCTGAAGATGCTGCCCCAGCTGAAGATGCCGCACCCGCTGACGAAACCGAAGGCGCTGTTGTGAAATAAGCTTTCGCTGGGCGGCCCCGCCCGGCGGTATATAAACTTGCCCACGCCGCGCTTTGCGCGCGCGTGGGCAATGTTATTCTGATAGGGGTAAAGCCCCACCTAACGGGAGACTGCGCATGGCGGATGATCTGATTTGCATTGGTGCCATCGCTGGTGCCTTTGGTATACAGGGCGAAGTGCGGCTGAAAAGCTTTTGCGCCGATCCGGCGGCAATTGCTGATTACGCCCCGTTGACCACCCAAGACGGTGCGCGCAGCTTTACCATAAAACTTACAAAATCGCTCAACGGCGCGTTTGCGGCGCGTTTGAGCGGCATCCCCACACGCGAAGCGGCTGAGGCGCTCAAAGGCACCCAGCTTTTTGCCCCGCGTGAACGGCTTCCAGCGCTACCAGACGATGAATTCTATCATTCCGACCTTGTTGGGCTGGATGTGGTTGATACCGGTGGTGCCAGCCTTGGCAAGGTGGCCGTGGTGCATAACCACGGCGCAGGCGATATTTTAGAAATCCGCAGCCCCAAAGGTTTGCAGCTTGTCCCCTTCACCCGCGCTTGCGTGCCAACGGTCGATCTAACTGCCCGGCGTGTGGTGGTGGACCCGCCGGACGAAACTGAATGATCATGCCTGCGCCTATGGGCCATATCCCCGGCCAGTGGACAGCGCGCGTGATCACGCTATTCCCCGACGCCTTTCCCGGTGTTCTGGGCCAGTCGCTAACTGGTAAGGCACTTGCGGATAAGCTTTGGGCGCTTGAAACGATTCATTTGCGTGATTTTGGACGCACCAAGCACCGCAATGTTGATGATACACCTGCCGGTGGTGGGGCCGGAATGGTACTACGTGCTGATGTGCTGGCGGAAGCGCTGGACCATGCCGAAAGTGGGCTGACGCGCGAAAATTGGCCGGTAATTTACCTTTCCCCACGCGGTAAACCTTTTGATCAGGGCTGCGCCGTGCGACTTTCAAAAGCGCAAGGCGTTACGCTTTTATGCGGAAGGTTTGAGGGTGTCGATGAACGAGTATTGGCCGCACGGCAGGTTGAAGAAGTCTCGCTA
>Ga0105053_10000344_pt1 | contig 69396 bp, 44 predicted proteins | sample BON01_FD_78093 | JGI IMG/M metagenome (GOLD analysis project Ga0105053, IMG submission 78093) | Freshwater microbial communities from Lake Bonney liftoff mats and glacier meltwater in Antarctica - BON-01 | ecosystem: Environmental > Aquatic > Freshwater > Ice > Glacier meltwater | place: Lake...
AGTGCGGAATTGGGAGTGTGGAGTGCGGAATGGGGAGTGCGGAGTGCGGAATGGGGAGTGCGGAGTGCGGAATTGGGAGTGTGGAGTGCGGAATTGGGAGTGTGGAGTGCGGAATGGGGAGTGTGGAGTGCGGAATGGGGAGTGTGGAGTGCGGAATTGGGAGTGTGGAGTGCGGAATTGGGAGTGTGGAGTGCGGAATTGGGAGTGTGGAGTGCGGAATGGCACAGCGTCGCGCGTTTTTTGGGGGATTGGTTTTTCAGGAACCACCGCAACAACTACCTCAACCTGATTCGCTGTATGGAAAAACTGATTCGACTCCAGGTTTCTGACAAGGTGGCTGTTTCCGCATTCCGGGAGTCACTAAAAAAAGAGGAGATTCTCTCTGAAAAGACTTTTTTCCTGGGTTTACTGCCTCCTACTCCACCCGATACACCCTAACCCGAAATTTCCCTTCCTCAATACTGGCCATCGGCCCTGCACCGCTGACGAGCAGCCCTGAAAACCGCCCCCAAATAGTATCATTTTTATAGCCGTCAATTTCAATCATCAGGTCATTGCTCACGTCGTTGTTAACGCCCGTGAAGTTCATCGTATCGCGGGCGCTGAACTCTATGCCGCCCCAATGGAAGTTTTTGAGCTGTACCACCGCATGCGCGGGTGTAAATGGGTATCCTTCGTTTTCTTCGTCAAACTCGAAGCCCAGCGCCAGCCCGATGTTAGGATCACTAGGATCATCCTGGCGGATAATTTCCACATAGGCACCGGCAGGTTTATACCAATTGCTGAGGGTGTCCAATCGTGCGTTATCAGCTTGAACCCGCGGGAAATACACCGCTTTTCCGCGCTGCATCCCGTAAGTCAAGGACACCGGCTGATTTTTGAATACAAATGTGATACCGTCTGGCGGGTCGGCGTTATAGATGCCCAGGAAAAAACAGAAGGCAAGTGCCGTGTAAATCGGTACTGGCATGGTGGATTAGTTGTAATATTTAAGTATCGTGTAGGTAGCGCGGCATAAATGCCGCGCTACCTACTACACACCGCCCATCTTAGCTAAACTATCCTCCAAAATCGCCATCCGCGCCAGCCCATCAGCAAGCTTTTTTCGCTCATTTTCAACCACTTGCGCAGGGGCGCTGCTGACAAATCGCTCGTTTGACAATTTACCCTCAATGGAACGCACAAAGCCGCGCTGGTACTCCAGCTCCTGCGTCATTTTGGCACTTTCGGCGGCCACATCTATTTCCTTGTTTAAGGCGACGTAGTATTTGTCTGTCCCGGAAATAAAGGATTTGGCATTGTCTGGTTCGTCTGGCGAAAGCGTCAATTCGCTGAGCGTCGCCAGCTTCATCACCAACTCCGTCAAGCCCGATTGTGAAAACAAGGCTTTGGCAGAATCGCTTTCCTGCACCTGCAAGGCCAGTGGATCACGGGGTTTTATTTGGTTCTGGTTGCGGAGGTCACGTACCTTGGAGATGACGTCCTTTGCTTTTTCAACGTTGTCTATCAACAACTTATCCGTACTGCTAGGCTGCTGCCAGCGTTGTACGCAACAGTCGTCGCCCTCAGCGCGGTCGCGTAGGGTATGCCATATTTCCTCTGTTACAAAAGGCATGAAGGGGTGCAATGTCACCATCAGGTTGGAAAAGATATTAATGGTGGCATCGTAAGTCTCCCGATCAATTGGCTGTTCGTAGCCAGGCTTGATCATCTCCAGGTACCAGGAGCAGAAATCGTCCCATATAAAGGTGTACAAACCGAGCAACGCTTCGCTCAAACGGTATTGCTGAAAATCGCTTTCCAGATCAGTCAGTACCGTTTGGAACTTCTGTTGGAACCACTGGATAGCCAGCTTATTTTTTCGGACAATCTCCTCATTTTCAGCTTTTTCCACCACTTGCCAGCCGCGAACGAGGCGCAACGCATTCCAGAGTTTGTTGCTGAAGTTGCGGCCATTTTCACAAAGTTTGTCTTCAAACAGGATATCACCGCCTGCGGCTGCGCTCGACATCAAGCCGTAACGCACCCCATCGGCGCCGAATTCCTCCATGAGCTTGAGCGCATCGGGGGAATTGCCGAGCGATTTGGACATTTTCCGGCGCTTGTTGTCGCGCACCATACCCGTGAAATACACCGCTTGAAAGGGCTTTTCACCTTTAAATTCGTACCCCGCCATGATCATGCGCGCGATCCAGAAAAAGATGATGTCCCAGCCTGTCACCACGACATTGGTTGGGTAATAGTATTTGAATTCCCCCTCGGGCTTGTCGAAGCCGTCGAACACGCTGATGGGCCACACCCAGGAAGATGCCCAGGTGTCGAGTACATCTTCGTCCTGGCGCAAATCATGTAACGTCAGTGCTTTATTGCCCGTTTTTTCTTGTGCCACCGCGAGTGCTTCTTCGGCCGTTTCTGCCACAAAAACATGCGTTTCTTTGCTCAATGCCTCTGATTTCAGGTACCAGGCTGGTATACGTTGTCCCCACCAAAGTTGGCGGGAAATGCACCAATCGCGCAGGTTTTCCATCCAGTCGCGGTAGAGGTTTTGGAAACTTGGCGGGAAGAATTTGATGGCTTCTTCCTGCACCGCTTTGAGCGCAGGGCCACCCAGGCTGCTCATGTTGACGAACCACTGCAAGGAAAGCTTTGGCTCCACCACAGCGTTGGTGCGCTCCGAACGGCCAATATTGGTGGCATAATCCTCAATTTTAATCAGGTTGTCACTTCCTTCCAGCAAGGCTTTCATGCGCTTGCGGGCTTCAAAGCGGTCGAGGCCAACCAGCGGTTGGTAGGCACATTGATCGTTTATGCTGCCATCGTCGTTCAGGATGTCAATGACTTCTAGTTTGTGGCGCTGGCCCACTTCATAGTCGTTGGGATCGTGCGCAGGGGTGATTTTAAGGGCGCCGGTACCGAATTCGATGTCGACGTAATCGTCGGCAATAATTGGAATCGCGCGGTTGATGAGGGGCACTAGGACTTTTTTGCCGACCATTTTGGCAAATCTTGGATCCTTTGGATTGACGGCAATGGCTACGTCGGCAAAAATAGTCTCCGGGCGTTGCGTCGCAATGACGATGCCCGCCGAGCCGTCTTCACCATTGTATTCAATGTGGTAGAGCTGCGCATTTTCCTCTTTGTACAGCACTTCTTCATTGGAAAGCACGGTTTTGGCTTCTGGATCCCAGTTGACCATGCGCAGGCCGCGGTATAGTTTCCCTTTTTCATAAAGGTCGAGGAATACCCGAATCACATCGCGGTAGTAGTTGGGATCCATGGTGAAAGCTGTGCGCTCCCAATCGCAGGATGCGCCGAGCTTGCGGAGCTGTTGCAGGATGATGCCGCCGTATTTATCTTTCCACTGGTAGGCGTAGCCCATGAATTCCTCCCGGGTAATGTCAACTTTGCGCAGGTTTTTCTCCTCGCGCAGCCAGCGCACCACTTTTGCTTCGGTGGCGATGCTGGCATGGTCGGTGCCAGGCACCCAGCAGGCATTTTTCCCATCGAGGCGCGCTTTGCGGATGAGAATGTCCTGGATGGTGTTGTTGAGCATGTGCCCCATGTGGAGCACGCCCGTCACGTTTGGCGGCGGAATGACGATGGTAAAAGGCTCCCGGTCATCGGGAACAGAGCGAAAGTAGCCGCGGTTTTCCCAGTGGGCATACCAGCGTTGTTCGGTTTCGGGAGCGTTGTATCGAGTAGAGATTTCCATGTTGTAGCGATCAGACGGTCGCAAATGTACGGCGACATCGGGCATGGAAGGGGTTAGGCGGGGGCAAAAAATAAAAAAACCGGAGTGCAAGGTCACACTCCGGCGGAGGATTGGATTAAGGTCGAATGAAGTGCAAAGCGTGTTTTAATGACACAATGCTATACTTATTGCGAGATTAAATGGCACGCTGCTGTAAGGTGTCAGGAGCATACCCGAATTTTGATTAAATTGGCTCCGACCGTACCCGCGTGAGGGCAGGGACGGAGCAAAAATGGCGCGCAGCAGTGGCAAGCAGGTAGGAAGAAAACGCCAACAGACTGTAATGAATGCGCGGATTAAAACTGTGTTCTAAATATTTTAAGGTCACGAAGCGATTAAATACGGGGCGGGAGCCCTGGAAAAAATAGGAAGATTATTTTTTTTATTAGGGATTCGTATCAGTCAATATGATAAAATCTCCATCATTTGGTTTGTCACCTTCGGTTCCCCCTGGGTTGGTAACGGTACCATCCATGTGGCCGACTGTGCCGCCGCCTGTGTTGGTGAAATTAGGCGCTACTGTGCTGAAGAAAATACTGAGGAAGATGTAGAGGAGATTCATGTTGTGTGCTGTTTTTCTGTGAACGGAAGGAAATTATGTCACAAAGAACGGGGCACAAGAATCCTAAAAAAAGGACAGAAGTCTCCATTTCAATACATGCAGATTGAAATCAAAAGTCTTCCACGGACTCACATCTTAGCGCGAGCTGGTCAAAGAACTTATTGAACCTTAGGCGTTTATGTGGAAAAACAGCACTCAGTCTGAATGATTCCTACACAAAATAAAATTGATTATGGTTTTGGTTATATTGATCTTACTTTTGTTGTTTGAATGGAAAATGAATTCAACTTTTTGGCCGAACACATCAGAATGTTTGAATTTTCTACTGCAAAGATGGGCCCAAGCGGGGCATTGAAAAAAGGACAGAAGTCTCCATTTCAATACATGCAGATCCTCCTTAATACTATAATGACGTTGAAATATGGATTTTTCTGTGCTTTCTGACCTTGTAAAGACCATTACTAAAAATAAGGTCAAAAATATCGAGATGTTGGGCAACCCCGGACCGGATAGCAATCTGGTGGAATCCCTGTATGAGGGCATTAGCAAAGGCAAGGTAACATCGGATGATGAAGCAGCTAAATTATTATATGGAAAAAAAGCTGATGGTAAGTCACCGACCTATGTCCGCATAAAAAATCGACTGCTCCGCCAATTGATCAACACGACCTTTTTTGTTGATGTACAGCAGGCGATGTTTAATGAAAGGGCCAAAGCGTATTATAATTGCTACCGGGATTTTGCTGCCGGGATGATATTAATTGGTCGAGAAGCTTCTACGGCAGGCGTTTATCTTTTACAACAAGTATTAATTCAAAGTCAAAAATATGAGTTCACGGAGTTGAGTACAGAGGTTACCCGCAACCTTAGAAAGGAATACGCAAGAAGTGCCGTAAACCAGGGAAGCCATGAGCAAATGGCCCAGCTTCACCGCCAATATGAAGAAAAAAGGCGACTTGAAATATTGTCCATTGATTATTACGAGACGCTGGTCAATTATTATATTGCCAAACGATCCCCCAACGATGATATTCATCAAATCGCCTCTACCTACTTCGAAGAATTGAGTTTGCTGTTAACAGAAGCCGATACCAGCCAATTTTATTACAATTGGCTTCAAATTGGTATTATTAAATACCTTTCCGTAAATGATTGTAACAGCGCCTTGAAACTAAGTGAGGATGGTTTAGCCCATTTATTGATACGGGGAAATATAAATCGAGGAGCATTAGCCGCTGTTGCAGCGCAGAAACTAAATTGCCTAACCCAGTTGAGGATTTTTGATAACCGGGGAGAAGAAACAGCATCGTATTGTCTATCGATGGCAGAATACGGATCCTTCAATTGGTTTAGAATAAACGAATCGTATCTCCACTATTGTCTTTTTGCCCGACGTTACGAAGATGCACTGGGTATATTCACCTTGATTTCTAAACATGAAAACTACCCGACGCTCAGTGGCGCAGCGCGCGACAACTGGCAATTGTACGGTGGCTATCTCCACCTCCTAGCTGCCCTGGGCAAATTGGACGAAGCAAAAGTAATTGAAGCTGTTGGTGAATTCCGATTCGCCAAGTTGAACAATGAAATTGAGGTGCTTGCCAAGGACAAACAAGGTATGAACATACCGCTCATCCTCCTACCTGTAATTTTCGCCTTAGTGAAGGGCGAGTTCGAAGATAAAGAAATTTCGCCTGAGAACCTTGAAAAGTACCGGACTCGTTACTTGAATATAGACATGAACCGCCGCAGCGCTGCCTTCCTTAACCTGCTATTGGCTTATTCCAAAAAAGATTACAATTCAGCCAGTGCCGAGCGAAAAATTCAAAAAGAACTTGAAATCCTGGCCAACGAGCAACCACAGGTGACAGGGCAGACTTTTGCGGTGGAGATTATACCGTATGAGGATTTGTGGGAAATGATGACGGAGTTATGAGTTATGAGTGATGAGTTATGAGTGATGAGTGATGAGTGATGAGTATGCACAACATCTGTACTTTTCTGGAGATTCGCTTTTCAGCACCTATAATCAAATCAGTCATGGTTTAGGTGCTGTGGAAAACCATTCAAAGGAAAAGCACCAGCACCGTTCATACCCATCTCTCATCACTCATCACTCATAACTCATAACTCTCAACGTAGCACGGTTAGTATTCCTTTAAACCTACCATTCCTCAATACCGAAAACAAGCCGCTCTCGCCATACTGCGGGTGGTGGTATAGGTTCGCTTGAAAAGAAAAGTCAAGTTAATACTGAATGGAAGTGCCATCATCAATTTTGAAAACCTCATCTATCCTCAAATAACTGTCTTGCTGCTCACCCATCACAGATTCAATGAAAAGCCTGCTGACCTGCGGATTATTCATGGGTAACATGATTTTTATTTTCCAACCAGTTAAAAAGCCCCCACCAGCCCTTATCAGACCTGCTTCAGAAAAACTTGCCTCCTCTGGAACTACAACCTCAGAGGCGCTCATAAACCGATGGTTTTTGATGGCAAACATGGAGTCAAGATACTCGATGGGATCTCGGTTCAAATCAAAATCTGGCATGTGGATTTCAACATGGGGCTCATAAGGCTTGTAATGAAAATCAGGGAAATTCATCATAGCGCCTCGCCTCGCATATTTGTAGCCTTCCGCGCCGCCCAAGGTAATCGAAGGGCCGGGTGTCATAAACTTGTTGACTATAAAAATATTTCGCTCGGGCATATCGGTATTATCACAGTAAGACCATGTTTTACCCAAAACATCCACTTTCATGAAATAATCACAAGTATCATTCATTTCCCCACCGGGAGGTATCAGGTTTTTCAGCACATCGGCGTACCCCAACTCAATTCTCTTAGAGTTGATCCGGTAGTCAAGTTGCAAGAGGGCAGATTGTCATCAAACCACGAGCAGCACCAGTTATACATCCCTGAACCTAAAGCCACTCCAAGAGCAGCTCCAATTAAAGCTGCAAATGCTGCCTCGTCCTCTTCGCGTGACATTCCCTTGTCTATCTGTAACCGTGATTACTAACCAGGGCAATGTGGTAGTCCAAACCAACACCCAAACGGATATTGTTAAAACAATAGCGCCCAAAGTCCCGCAAAGTAATTTTCGCCAAAAATTATTACAACTGCGGCTTATATCCTCCGAATCTTGAAACTTATATAAAAATTTCGCGACACCGATGGTAGAAGCGTGGACAAAGGTGAGCAAATCAACATCCGCAGCGCAAAGACTGGAGGCACCCAATGTTGCCAGTTTGGCCTCCTGGAACTGCAGAAACTCCTCAAGGCTTGGTTCGTTCTCTATTACGAAAGTTTCAAGTTCCTGAGAATAGGCCGTTAGATGGTTCTTAACACCTGACGATAGGCCTTGTATCAGATCAAGGGTTGGAACAAAGCCATTTTTGGCATAGCGCTGCGCTAATTCCAAAATAGTTTCTTTTTGTGCCTGACCGATATCGCTCATGGCTGCAAGTGCAAAAAAATCTTCACTTGTGGAAGGAGCTTCCCGTTTGTACATGGTATAGGCAAGCTCAAAAGCCCTTTCTGTGTACAGTGGAAGATTTGGCGAATGTGCGAATCCAGCTAAACCGCTTTCACCAGAGCAGGCTTGATTTACGGAATGTTGTTCCGGGGAACAGCTTACAATTAGGATAGAAAAAGCCATAAAAAGGCTTACAAATTTGGCAAGCCAAGCTTTACGAAAATATTCATTGTTCGATGATTTGTGTAAATAATCCTATTGACTGTTTACGGGTTAGAGAAAGAATATATACCTGTGGCTTCCACACCACGTCAATGTCATGACGGCATGAGCGATTCTTCGAATATTCTAATGTGTGAAGTGTTGTACTGCAAAGGCCATTTGGTCGGACCAATAAGTAATAATAAACGTCTGAGTTCATCCGTGTTTTCTGCTCATAAAAATAAGGGATGACTACTCTGGTTTCAAGGTTTCAGGTTTCAGGTTTCAGGTTTCAGGTTTAAGCGATTGGTTCATGGCTTTAAAAATCCATTTCAAAATTAACAACAGATCGCGTAAACCTGAAACCTGAAACCTTGAAACCTGAAACCTTAAAACCATTCCCCCACCTTACCGCACAATCAACACCGGAATATCCACCGCGTGCCGTACCGCGCCCACTGTGGTACCAAAAATCAAATCCTTCATCACCCGGTGCCCGTGCGCACCCATGACCAGCAGGTCGGCACCTTTTTCTTTGACCAAAATGGGTATGGCTTTTTGGGCGGAGCCGTATCCAATGAAAGATGCACAATTGTAGCCCAGCTCCCGCAATCGCTCGGCGTATTTTTCCATATTCTCCACGTCGCTGGCCGTTTCCAGGTCGCTGATGTCGCTGCCCAGCACCCAGGCTCCCGCCGTTTCAACAGCATGGAACAGGTAGTACTCGACCTTGTTGCCGCCGATATGCAGGGCGTGCTCTATCGCCTTTTGATCGGCTTCCGAAAAATCCAACGCAATAGCAATTTTTTGGTATTCAGGCTTTTGTATTTGGTCGAAGCCTTTGAAATCTGCATGCGGCACCCTGGTTTTGGCATCCGGTGCCTTGGATATCAACGGACGGAACGTGATGTACAGCAACATTCCCGCCGCAAATATCAGCCCCGGTATCACAAAAATCTGGATGGCCCAAGCGTTGGGCATGGCCAGCCAACCTTGTACCTCATCAATCACCAGTTTAACATTCAGCACCACAATAATAGCAGCACTGACCCAGCCAGCGAGTTTTGCCCAAAAACCAATGGCAAAGTCGCCCATTTTCTTGCGGTCACTGACATAATGCAACAAGGGTATCACCGCAAAACCCAATTGCATGCTCAGAATGACCTGGCTCAACACCAACATATCGCCCGTAGCGTTTTCACCCATGTAGGTCACCACCAGTATGGCAGGGACCACCGCCAAAACCCGGGTGAGCAGCCGCCGCAACCAGGGCGCAATGCGCAAATGCAAGTAACCTTCCATGACAATCTGCCCGGCCAACGTACCTGTAATGGTGCTGCTCTGGCCCGCAGCGATTAATGCCACGGCAAATAAAACCGGCGCATAACTGGCCCCCAACAAAGGCTCTAGTAAACGGTGCGCATCCTGAATTTCAGAAACGCCATCATAGCCGCTGTTGTGAAATACCGCCGCCGCCAAAATGAGGATGGCAGCATTGACGAACAAGGCCAGGTTCAACGCAATGGCCGAATCGAAAATATTGTATCGGATGGCGCGACGAATGCCTTCCGTCGTGCGGGTGATCTTGCGCGATTGCACCAACGCGGAGTGCAGGTACAGGTTGTGTGGCATCACCGTGGCGCCAATAATACCAATGGCGATAAAAAGGGCTTCGTTGTTCGGCATGGAAGGTATGAAGCCACCTGCAACCGCCGCCAGGTCAGGCTTTGCCAGGAACATTTGCACGGCAAAAGCACCGCCAATAATCAAAATCAAACCCAAGATAAATGCCTCTAATTTCCGGATGCCAAATTGCATCAAAAACAGCAACAAGAAGGTATCCAAGACACTGATGCCCATGCCCCAGGTCAGGGGAATGCCGAACAGCAATTGCAAACCGATGGCCATACCCACCACTTCTGCCAGGTCGCAGGCCGCAATGGCAATCTCTGCCAGTATGTAATTGAAGATATTGACTGCCGGGTGGTACAGCTCGCGCGATGCTTGTGCCAAGTCGCGCTGCGCCACCACGCCCAGGCGCGCGCACATGCTTTGCAGCAACAGCGCGATCAGGTTCGACATCAGCAGTACCCACAACAGATCGTACCCAAAACGACTGCCTCCTGCCAGGTCAGTGGCCCAGTTTCCCGGATCCATATAGCCAACACTGACCAGGTAAGCCGGCCCCATAAACGCAAAAAGTCGTTTCCAGAAGCCTCCTGTCACTTCCGTGTTGACAGTGCTGTTTACTTCGGAAAGCGAACGGCGATCATGCTTGTCTGGTTTACCTTTCATATTTTATTTTTAAAAGTCGTTGGCCTTACATTTTCAGAAACAGATGCTCACAAACCTTTTCACTCAAAACAGTTTCTACACCATCAATATTTACCCTGACCGAATTGTCGTAGGCAAACCGCTCCAGCAATTCAATTTCTGAATCAAGGGACAAGCCCAATTGGTTGAGGTATTGTAAAAAAACGGTAGAATCGTCGGTAACGTTGGTCACTTTCCCGCGCTCACCCGGAGCCATGTCAGACAAAGAAATCTGATCCAAATGCACCCAGCGGCCATCCGCATCGGGTATGGGGTCGCCATGCGGGTCGAATCGCGGGTAGCCCAGGAATTGATCGAGGCGCGTGGTGAGCGCATCGCCTTGAATATGCTCCAATTGTTCCGCCAGGTCATGTACCTGATCCCAGGCAAAACCCAACTTTTTTACCAAAAAGGTTTCCCAAAGTCGGTGTTTTCGGATCAAGATCGTCGCCAATCGATGACCACTTTCCGTTAGCTGAACACCCCGATATTTTTCATAGCGGATCAATTGCTTTTCTGCCAATCGCTTCAGCATATCCGTCACGGAGGCTGCTGCGGTGTTCATGGCACCAGCGATGGCATTTGTCTGCACCGGCTTGTCTTCGCGCTCTGCGATTTTGAAAATGGCTTTGAGGTAATTTTCCTCGGCATGTGTTGTCATAAAAAAAGGTTTCAGGTTTCAGGTTTCAAGGTTTCAGGGTTTACGCGGTTCGTTGTCAAATTTGAAATAGTTTTTCAATGTTACGAATAGATCGAGTAAACCTTGAAACCATTTAACCCTGAAACCTTGAAACCTTTTTTTGCAAATATATTTTTAATTTTTAGACTAACCTAAAAATATTTTATTTAAATAAAAAATATACTTTCGCGGCCCACCAACCAAACGGTTCCATTGGCTGCCTTCCAGCATTTGGCCAAGCTGTAGCGCTAATTAGGCTTCTATGCTGGAGTTGACCTCAATGTCATTTCCTGATAAAATATAGGGTAGTAAAAAACGTTTAAAGGCTGTTACTTTTGCCCTTCATTATTAAACAATTCCTTCAAATGCGATTCCTTTCAGTATCCTTGTTTGCCCTCAGCATCCTTCTTTTTTCGTGTAAGAATGGCTCGACTGGCCCCATGCAAAAAGCAGCGGAAATGTCGGACCTGCCCAAAGATTTCCTGGATTTCTACCAGCAATTCCATACTGATAGTGCCTACCAGATTGCCCACATTGAATGGCCCTTAAAAGGAGAAAAAACGGTGCCTGGAGATAATGGTATTGATAAAAAAGTGCTGGCAACCTGGGAGCCGGAAAACTGGGCCATACAACACCTGCCCGACCTGGTAAGTTCAGGCTTAAAACGCTCGTTTGAGACCAGCAGCGAAGTATTGGTTATTGAACACTTGCAATATCCCATGGTGAACTATGGGATGGAACGCCAGTTCTATAAGGACGAAAACAATGAATGGCGCATGATTTATTATACGGAAATGCAGGATTTGCGTTAAAATCTTGTTGGTTTCATGGTTTCATGGTTAAAGGGTTTCAGGGTTTACGCGTTCTGTTCTTTTCCCTTGAAAAACCATTTCAATATTACAACACATCGCGTAAACCCTGAAACCCTTTAACCATGAAACCCTTTAACCAACAAGTTTAATCCAACACAATCACCCCAACTGCTTCAAACGACACCTCCCGCTTGGGCTCCGTAATAGCAGCAATCTCTTCTTTTGACTTGCCCCCATCTTCTGCGTAGTGGCGCAGTACGTCCACGGAAGTTGTTTCAACATATGCATAGCCTTCTACCACAACCCGTTTGCCAGAAAGGTCTTTCGGCATGAAAAAAGCGTAATCTTTGAAGGTGACCCGCATTTCAGGTTGGTCAGGCAGGTCTGATTTTAGGGTCATCCAGCATCCTTTTTTCTGACAAACCTCAAAAACCTTGCCCTCCACTTTCATGTTTAGGGAGTCAACACCATCCATTTTTCCCATCACTTCATCATAGGAAATAGCAGCATCAGCGGTGATGATGGCACCGAAATGTTTGCCGTCTTTTGTGGGGTCGCTGCTGTTAGGATCGAAGGTTTGGGAGTTGTTTTGGCCACAAGCTGCAAACAAAACGAGGGCCATTAACCTGAAGGAAATCTTTTTTAACATGGTTTTAAAATATTTACAAATTATTGGAAATCAGAATGTTGTCTGATAATTTTGGCCTGCAAAGGTACAAATTTCATTTGAGTAAAATATGTCTGGCACAATATTAGCTTTCCTACACTGTTCTTGCAACACATAATCCGCCTTTCGTAATCAATTCGAACAATATCTTGCACCTTCGTTACCCGTACATTTTTTGTTTCTAACATTAAAATCCGTCAAAAACATGAAGGGGCTTAATCTAATAACCCGTCTTATTCTCTTGGCTGCCTTGTTTGCAGCCCAAAATTCAGACCTGCACGCTCAGTGTATCAGCGGCAACTGTAAAACCGGTACTGGAACTTACCGCTACAACGGCAATTCTAAGTATACCGGACAATTTCAAAACGGCTTGCGCCATGGCAGCGGCAAAATGACTTATCAGGATGGCAACGTCTACGAAGGGCCATTCGTCATGGGAAAAAAACAAGGCGAAAACGGCACGATGGTATTCGTTTCCAATGGCGACAAGTACGTAGGCCAATGGAGCAACGACCAGCCAAATGGTCGGGGTAAATATTACTTTGCGACCAAAGAGCGCTACGAAGGTGCGTTCCAAAACGGCACTTTTGAAGGCCAAGGCACCATGTATTACGCTGATGGTGCGAGCTTTACAGGAGGCTGGAGTAAAAACCTGAAAAACGGTTCCGGCGTTTTTTATGCCGTAAATGGCAGTGAAAAACACGGCACTTGGGCAATGGGAAAGCCTGTTACCGCCTTGGAAGGCGCACCCAACCGCAACCGTCCAAGTACGACCGCACAAACCAATAAGCCAACCAACACGCCTCCAAAAGCGACTCCCGCAAATAAGCCTGCCCCAACCAAGCCCGACATCGCCGGGCTGACCAATTGTGGCAAAGTGTTTTGCCGCAGCGGTTATGGGTACTACGATTATCCTGAAGGTTCCCGTTGGATAGGTGAATTTAAGGAGGGTTACCCCAGTGGCCGCGGCGTTTGCTACTATGCCAATGGCGACCGCTACGAAGGCGAATGGGCCAACAACACGCCAAATGGAGAAGGCATCATGTACTTCGCAACTGGCCGCGTTTATGGTGCCGTTTGGGTGAATGGTGCCATGGTACAAGAGCTTGATTCCAAGGAAAAAATTCCCACTGATCCGGTCCGCGTCGAAAAAAACGCCGGGGTGAAAATTTGGGCTGTTGTGGTCGGTGTTGGCAAATACACCGCCATGCCTTCCCTGCGCTTTACCGACGATGATGCTTTCAGGTTCTATTCTCACCTGAAAAGCCCTGAAGGCGGCGCACTGCCCGACGATCAGGTTGAAATCCTGGTAGACGAAGCGGCTACCCGCGAGAACATTCTCCGCGCCATGCGCAAATCTTTCCTCAAAGCCGATGAAAACGATGTCGTATTACTGTATTTCAGCGGCCATGGCCTGGAAGGCTGCTTCCTTCCGGTGGATTACGATGGCTTCAACAACAAGTTGCGCCACGAGGAAATCCGCCAGATATTCAAACAGAGCAAAGCCAAACATAAAATCTGCATCGCTGATGCCTGTCACAGCGGCACCCTGGATTACAGCGGCTCGCTGACCTCAAAAGGCCCCGCCCCAGTATCGCTGGAGCATTACTACCAGGCATTTGAAGATTCTGATGGCGGCATCGCCCTGCTGATGTCGTCCAAAGCCGAAGAGCTTTCGTTGGAAGACCACGGCTTGCGGCAAGGCGTGTTTACCTACTATGTGCTGCAAGGCATGAAAGGAGCCGCAGATGCCAACAATGATTACATTGTGACGGTGAAAGAGCTTTACAACTATGTGTATGTGAAGGTTCGGCAATACACCGCTGGCGTGCAAACGCCGGTGCTGACGGGGAATTATGATGAATTGATGCCGGTGGCGTTGAGAAGGTACTAAAATAGGGTTTCAGGTTTCAGAGGTTTCCGGTTTCCGGTTGGCGTTGCTTTTGGCATCCTTAGGAAAATAAATTTTTGATTTATAAGGTATTTCACTTCCATTCAACTAGATGGCCAAAAGCAACGCCAACCGGAAACCTGAAACCTTTGAAACCCGAAACCCTGCCCAAAAAACCTCGTAGGGCTAAAATGCCAGAAACCCCTAAAAAACTGTAGTTTTTTAGGGGTTTCTGACATTTTAGCCCTACGAGGTTTTTTGGGCAGCTACCTGCTCACTTATCTGCCCAAACCGCCGTTCCCGCCCCTGATAGCTCAATATCGCTTCAAACAAATCTTTTTTCCTAAAATCCGGCCAAAGAACAGGCGTGAAATACAGCTCTGCATATGCCAATTGCCAAAGCAAAAAATTGGAGAGTCGTGCTTCGCCGCTGGTGCGGATCAAAAGGTCGGGATCGGGAATGCCCGCGGTGGAAAGGTGGGCTTCCAGCATGGTTTCGTTGATGGCTTCTGGGGAAATGGTTCCGGCCTGCGCTTCCTGCGCGAGCAGGCGCGCAGCGCGCGCGATCTCCCATTTGGCGGAGTAGTTGAGCGCCAGCACCAAGGTAAGCCGGTCGTTATTTTTAGTTTCTTCTATGCCCTGCATCAAGGTTTTATAGGTGGAGGCAGGCAAGGATTCCAGCTCTCCGATGGCCATTAGACGCACTCCGTTTTTGTTCAATTCGCGCACCTCTCCTTTGATAGTCTCTACCAGGAGGGTCATAAGCGCCGTGACTTCGGCTGCTGGGCGGTTCCAGTTCTCCGTGCTGAAAGCATATAGTGTGAGATATTGTACCCCAATTTCTGCGGCAGCTTCGGTGACTTCACGCACACTTTTCACGCCACTGCGGTGGCCGAGCACACGGGGCATTCCTTTTTGTTTGGCCCAGCGGCCATTGCCGTCCATGATAATGGCGATATGCTGCGGAACTTTTTCCGGGACAATTTGAGCTTGAAGGTCGGGCATAATAATGTTTCAATACCTTGCGCTGCCTGGTTTAATGGTGATGGGTTTCAGGCAGCGAGCAGTAAAAATGTTGACAAATGTACGCTGCCAAGCGTTTACGACTGCCTTAAATTTATAGCAGTTGCCCTACAAATTCATTTTTTCTAAAAAAATTTGAACCTTCGCACCAACAAAACCACCGATATGCATACAGAAGTCCGCCAACGCTACAACGCCGCCTTTACCCAGGAAAAGTATGAGGCATTCCTGAACAGTGTAAATACCGCTTATGGAGAACCCTGCACGTTCAGGATTTCCGAAACGCCAATTTTTGTGCCCAAGGCCCTGAAAAACAAATTATTGAAAGGCGTAGAAGATATCTGCGAAGTCATAGCAGCGCCAGGTTTCAAGCAGATCAGCGAAGCCGCCCTGCCCAAGCACCTTGTAGTCCCGGGCGAAGACCCGCACACGGTATTTTTGCAGCTCGATTTTGGCATTTGCCGCGATGCAAGCGGCGAATTCACCCCGCAATTGATTGAGATGCAGGGCTTTCCTTCCTTGTATTTCTACCAGCACCTGCTGGCCGAGAGCTATCGCAAACATTTTGATATCCCGGCTGAATTTCACCACCTGTTTGGGGGATTGGACGATGCCGGGTACATCGAAGTGATGCGCCAGGTAATTGTGGGCGGCTCCAAGCCGGAAAATGTGATTTTGTTAGAAATTGAGCCAGAAAAACAAAATACCCGCATCGACTTTTGGGGCACTCAAAAATACTTGGGCACGAAGGTATTATGCCTGTCAAAGCTGAAGCGCGAAGGTCGCGACCTGTTTTATTTGGATGAAAACAATCGGCGCATCGGCGTGGAGCGCATTTACAACCGCATCATTTTTGATGAACTGGAAAAACGCGCCGATTTGCCAAGAGAATGGGATATGACCACAGAGGTCAATGCTGATTGGGTGGGGCATCCCAACTGGTTTTTCCGAATCTCCAAGCACTCCCTGCCTTTTATTCAAAGCGAATTTGTACCTAAAACACTGTTTGTCAATGAATTAAAATCAATTCCTGATGATTTGGAAAATTGGGTGCTCAAGCCCCTGTTCTCCTTTTCCGGCCAGGGCGTGAAAATCAACATCACCCGAGAGGACGTGGAATCTGTGGACGACCCATCGAATTTCATATTGCAACGCAAAGTGGAATACGTCACTGGCGTGCAGACGACCAACACCGATGAGCCTTCAAAATGCGAAATCCGCATGATGCTGGTATGGGACAAAGACTGGGAAAAACCCCGCTTGGTGAACAACCTCGTCCGCATGAGCAAGGGCGAGATGGTAGGCGTGCGCTACAACCAAGGAAAAGACTGGGTGGGTGCTAGTGTTGGCTTTTTTGAGCCTTGACCCTACCCCATCATTTCATCCATACTCGGCATTTTGCCAAAGCGGCGCAGCATTGCAAAATGTGAGCGCAGGGCATGTGCGAAGGATTTATGTTCCAAATAAGGCACATTGAACTCCTTGGCTGTATGCTCCACGATATTGGCAATACGCGGGTAGTGAATGTGGCAGATTTTAGGAAACAAATGGTGTTCAACCTGAAAGTTCAAGCCGCCGACGTACCAGGACAAAATGCGGTTGCGCCGCGAAAAGTTGACGGTGGTTTGCATCTGGTGAATGGCCCATTCGTTTTCGATGACGCCGTGTTCATTGGGCAATGGATAAATGGCTTCTTCTACAGAGTGGGCCAGTTGAAAAATAATGGTCAGGATGATACCGCCGACGAAGTGCATCAAAAGAAACCCGGCAACAACTTGCCATACCGCCACGCCTGCTGCTATCGGAAAACCTACAAACAAGGCAAAATAAAGCAGTTTGATCACAATGATTTTGGCCAGGAATACTCGGTTCTGGGCCGGGGTATTCTTATTGACCCCCATTGCAGTATACCGGATGTATTGTCCAAAATCCTTCCAGGTTACCCAGTAAAAGGTTACGAGGCTGTAAATGAATACCGCGTGCAGCCATTGGTACCGATGGCCTTTTTTCAACTCCGTATGTGGCGACAAGCGCAAACCTGGCTTGTCAGCAACATCGTCGTCGTAATGGGTTATGTTTGTAAAAGTATGGTGTAGCGTGTTGTGTTGCAGCTTCCAATTGAGTATTGAGCCGCCCAAAAGCAAAATGGAATAGCCGATCCAGTCATTGACCCGCTGTTTTTCAGAAAATGCCCCGTGGTTGGCATCGTGCATGACGCTCATGCCCACACCGGCCATGCCAATGCCCATGAGGATCCAAAGCAATAAAGACCAGCCAAAAGCTGGTTGTAAAAAAGCAACAACGAAAAGCGGGAGCAGGTAAATACTCATCAAAACGATGGTTTTAACAACGATGCCAGCGTTGGCGTGCTTTGACAGTCCTTTTTCTTTGAAGTACGCGTCGACGCGCGCATTGAGGGTGAGATAAAATTTGGATTTTTCGTTGGCAATGAAACGGATTGGCGCAATAGATGCCATGAATTGTCGAATGTTTTGTAAAAGTACAGTGAACTTATTGGTATACTCAAATAGAAACAATACGTCACGAGATTAGTTTTGACAGTCAATCAATTATCACTGCGAAACACGCATTATCACTGCTGAGAAACACCTTAAAATCGAATAAAAAGCGCTCATTTAGCCCTTAAAGCACACAAAGTACCAAATGTTTCCAAATTGCATGACGCAAAAAGCAAATCTGCTAAACGTAGCAAATTATGGTAGCAAGCATTACTTTTGTAAAAAGAACATACTATGGCAAAGATTTATCAACTCAAAATCACCCTGAAAAACACAAAGCCAGCTATTTGGAGAAGGGTGCAAACCAACGCAGATATAAGCCTTAACGAGTTGCATTACCTGGTTCAGGTTGTAATGGGTTGGGGTAATAGCCACCTGCACCAGTTCAACTGTGCCGGTCAATATTATGGCGACGAAAGGCTTTGGCAGGAAAGTTTTGACGATTTTGACATGAGAGATAGCCTAACGACCAAAGTGGAGAAGGTGTTGAAAAAGGAAAAGGACAAAATACTGTATGAGTATGATATGGGCGACAGTTGGGATCATAACATATTACTCGAAAAGATAACAACTGTGGACATACCACTCATGCACCCCATTTGCGTGAAAGGCGCTATGCGTTGTCCCCCAGAAGACTGTGGCGGTGTATGGGGCTATGCTGAACTGGTGGAAACAATGAAAGACCCAAACAGCGAAGAATATGAAGAAATGTCCGAATGGCTGGGTGTTGACGAGTTTGACCCAGCGGAATTTGATTTGGAATGGGTAAATAAACGTTTGAAAAATTTCAGCACAGATGTCAAAGATTCCGATAAGAATTTGATTGTTTGATCCCCCCCCTAATGCCACATTGGTCGGTAAAATTTTCTGGAAAAGCTCCATTTTCCTTACGTTTGCCTGAAACAGACTTTTAACCATGAAATTTTACAGAACAAACCTGATTTTTGCCGCGCTTCTTTTTGTCCAAACACTGGTTGCCCAAGCCTCTTGGATCCGCGACAGCCTCGATATTTACATCGCCCGCTCCATGAAAACGGAGCAAGTGCCCGGTTTGGCCATCGCGGTGGTGCAAGACGGAAAAGTAGTGCTGCAACGTACTTACGGCGTATTGGAGGCTGGCAAAACCGAAGCGGTGGATGCCAATACCCTTTTTATGATCGGCTCTAATACAAAGGCGTACACGGGCACGGCCATCGCCCTGCTGGAGCAGGAAGGAAAACTTACCCTGGACGATAAAGTGCGCAAATGGCTACCCAAATTCCAGCTGCACGATGCCTGTGCTACAAGTATGGTGACCTTGCGCGATTTGCTGTGCCACCGCATCGGCATGCGCACCTTTCAGGGCGACTTCACATTTTGGGGCAGCAGCATCAGCCGGGAAGAAGTAATGGAAAAAATGGCCGCATTGGAGCCCGCGTTTGATTTCCGCACCCGTTTTGGTTACTGCAATTCGGCGTTCCTGACAGCAGGGCAAGTTATCCCTGCTGCTACCGGACAAACCTGGGAACAAGTGGTGCGCGCACGTATTTTTAAGCCCTTAAAAATGGATCGTGCCCTGGCGCTTTCTGCTGAACTTCCCTCGGCCAGCAACTTGGCAAAACCCCATGCTTTGTACGACCAGCGCTTACAACAACTGAGTCTTCCCACCATCGACAACCTGGCACCGGCAGGTTCCATCAGCCTGAGTGTCAGCGATATGACCCATTGGCTGCTGATGCAAATGGACACCGGGCGATATGGCGGGGTACAGGTTTTACCCAAAAGTGTCATCCTGAAAACCTGGGACATGAACACCGTGGTGAACCCGCGCAACAGTTATGGTTACGGCCTGGGCTGGTTTATCGCCTACCCTGAGGGCAAAAAAATGCTCGACCATACAGGCGGCGTGGACGGCTTTTTGTCGGCCAGCGCATTTTTGCCAGAACTTCGGCTCGGGGTAATCGTTTTGACCAATTCAGACAACAACAGCTTGTACGCGAGCCTGCGCGACCAATTGTTGCAAGTGTACCGAAATCAGCCTTTTAGCAATAAAATCGCCGAAGCCACTGCCCATTGGCAGGAAAACGAAAAGCAGGAAGTAGCGCGTATTGCCCAATTGCGGGCATCCGTGGCTCAAAACAAAGCGCAAACCCCATCGAACCTGGATGTCTTTACGGGCAATTACAGCAACCCGGTTTATGGCGACATCAAAGTCGCACTCGAAAAAGGCTTTTTGCGGGTGTACCTCAGCCATCACCCACGCGGCACGGCCACCTTGGAATACATGGGTGAAGACAATTTCCTTTGTACTTTTGGTACACCGACTTTGGGCATTCAGCCCATGGTTTTCAAGCGGGATGCGAAAGGGAAAGTAAAAGGCTTGACGTTGAAGGTGAATGATTTTATTGAGTATGGGGCGTATGATTTTACGCGGAAATGAGCAATCGAGTCCTTTTTTTGCTGATTGTTTGGTTTAGCCAGGCTGCGCTTGCCTTGGCACAGACAAATATTGCACCAGGGGTTTTGACCATAAAACTTGAAAACCAATCTGCTTATGCTCCTGTTTTCTCTCCTTTTTGCGATGATATTGTTTGGCTCAGAGACGACGCATTTCGGTTGTCCGCACAGCAATTTTTGGCCGCCGACTCCAGCATGACTTGTGTCCCTGAAAAGGTTCGACGGACGTATTTTGGTACTGACCCTACCTATCACAGGTACATGCGTTGGGAAACCGACCCATATAACAATCAATATTATTGGTCTTTCGAATATCAGCGCGACACCTTTATTCTCTGGCGTTATGATTTGGAAGCTGCCAAACTGGATTCTTTCATTTCACTCCCCAAAGGACGAATCAGCGTGGATCATGCGATTGGAAAACCGGGCATTTGGGTGGCCAGTGAGCAGGGATTGGCGTTGCATGATCGACACCTGGGCTCGATAATCAAGCGGATGGGCAGGCCTGCTGAATCGAACATCATCCTGAGTCTTCGCCCTTGGGGAGAAGACATTCTGGTAACTGACCGCTGGCTTTATCGCTGGAAGGAAAATCGATATGAAGACTTTTTTCCTCTCCCAGAGGATTTGAAAGGCTGCAAGTCGCCCGATGGGGTGAAATTTTACGGAGAAGCCTGCATCACGAGTACTGTGGGTGGTGAAGACAATGGTGAATACCTCATTGCTGCGGGACATAAGCCAATACGGCTGCCTTTCGAACAGCATTGGACTATTCGCCGGTATGATTTGGCCGTCAACCCACAAAACGCATGGTTTTCGTTTCCCGACAAAGTACTGGCATTCGATTATACCACAGGCGACAGCATCGTGTACCAGGGAAGCACGGGCGAGCCATTGGTTGGTGATCAAGCTGGTCGTTTTTTGGGGTTCCAATCGGAAAAAGGACTTTCATTTTTTGATAAAAATAGTTGCCAGTTCCGGGTATTGGGTAAGGCTTATGGCTATGAGACACCTAGGAATTTCATTTCAGACCAACGCTACATCTACCTTACCTATGAAAACCATTGGGAGATCATAGAATTTTCCAAACTGGATACGGCTTTCAAACGTTCTCTGATTTTGGAAGGCTTTGAGGCTTTCAGTCAGGAGCACGAGGCTTTGCGCACAAACCAGTCCAAAGATTTTTACCTGCAATATGCAGCCTATTTAGGCCTGATGCGTAAATATCAAAAACAGGAGAACCCCAAAATCGAAGCTGAACGGCCCAGAATTTCCAGTCATCTTAGGGAACTGCTATATCAAGCGCCTGATTCCATCCTGGAACGCGTTGGCAAAGATTACTTTTCAGGTCACTTCTCCCCCAATTTATCCTGTGGCATTGTAGCATCACTTTTCGAATATTGGTGCAGGAAAACGGATTTGAAACAAGCGCTATATTTATTGGAAATAGCAGGCAATGAAGCTTGCATAGAGGAGCAAAGTGGATATGGCGCATATTTTATTCATTTGCTCCGGACGACAAAGCATCGACTCGATAGCATTGCCCTTCTAAAAATCCCCTCCGACGAAAGGCTATACGTTTACGGAGCTGTTTGGTGGGATTATAGCACATCCCAAATAGGCTTTGGATACAGGTGGAGTGTACAGGAGGGTATAAAAAAACCAATGGCTTATTTCCGCGAACTCATTCAAAAGTATCCTGCAAGCCCCTGGGCCGACAATGCTGTGTATGACAGTCTTTACTACGTTGACTATCAATCCGAGTCGACAGACGACTACATGCCCGTTGGTAACGACAACGAAGCGTATCGTGACTTTACCCAATTCTTACAAGATTACCCCACGTCTGATCGCAAACCAGATGTATTGGTGCGTTTGGCAAATATTGTTGAGCGCGGTGTTTACACGGAAAATTTCAATACCATAGCAAAGGAGGCAGCAGATGATTACTTGTACACGGTAGCAACGGAATATCCAGATTTTGCCAAAAACTCCAAAGCCTACCAGAAGTCGCTTGCGCGGCAAAACCAGTATCAATGGTCAAATCGCTGGAATATCACCCTGGCATTCAACCAGGAAAAATACCGCTTGGAAGACAGCGTTTTTGTGACCGTCCAGCTGCAAAATCGCAGCGGGTCGCCAAAAATATTGGACAGTGATTTTCTTCAAGATTGGCACAAAGGATTAAAATTGCAGCTGAGTAAAGTGCTTGAAGCAGGTTGCGAGGGTTTATGGGGCGACTTTCATTTATTGCCTTTTGAAACACGAGATTCAATTAGAGCAGTAAGCGTTCAACCCCGTGCCTTTTATGCAGAAACTTTTATGCTTGAGCGTAAATCTTACACAAGAAGGTTTTACCCTGGGTCTTTTGAGCTTGAAAGTGGCGCTTCCTACGATTATCATTTGGAGTTTCGGCACGACGAATTTAGTTGGTTGTGGGTGGAGGCAAAAAATCGTGGGCGGATTCGGGTGGAATAGGGTACTTTGGCGGTCATTATTCACGACTAACCTTGCCAATTGGTGAAAAAACACCTCCTTCAAAAGCTCCTCCAAGCGGAGCTCATCGACAGCACCGATGCCGAAAAAATCGAACTTTTTGAATCTAAAAGGCCATTTTCGCTGCATTGGGAGCTAAAAACCCTGCTCTATCTCGGCGTTCTGCTGATGAATGTAGGCCTGGGGATTTTGATCTACGAAAACATCGACACCATTGGCCATGTCGTGCTGATATTGCTGATTGGCGCTGTCAGCGCCGCTTGTTTTTGGTACGCCATTCGGCACCGCAAGCCTTTCTCGATGGGTGCGGTGGAAAGTCCTACCCCATTTTACGATTATATCCTGCTGTTGGGCTGCCTTACATTTTTGATTATGGAAGGTTATTGGCAATACCAATACGAGATATTCGGGACACGCTACGGCCTGGCGACTTTTATCCCGATGGTGCTGTTTTTCGGCCTCGCTTATTGGCTCGACAACCGGGGCGTATTATCAATGGGCATTACTGCCCTGGCCACTTGGCTGGGCATTACCGTGACACCACAAGCTTTACTGCGCGAGAATGATTTCAACAGCACAACGATTATTTATACAGGTGTTTTTCTAGGGCTGTTACTAACAGTGGGGCCGTTCCTGAGCGAGCGCTGGGGCTTGAAAAAACACTTCTCCCTAACCTATCTTAATTTTGGGGTACATATCCTGATGATTTCCACCCTGGCCGGCATGATGGCCTTGGATCAGTCGCTGTTGTTTTTTCTATTGCTCTGTGTGGCCGTCGGCTTTTTCCTCTGGTATGCCCGCACCCGAAGCTCCTTGTATTTTCTGACAGTTTCGGTGCTGTATGGCTACATCGGGTTTACGTATATGTTGATCACCCACACTGAAAGCATGAATTTTGATTTCATGTTTTACCTGTTCTACTTCATCATTTCTTGCGTTGGCGTCATCTTGTTCCTGATAAACTACAAACGTTTCATTAAACCCAATCAACCATGACCGCGTACAACAGAGATTGGCTGGATGCCTTGTGGATCAAGGATACTGCCAGCGAATGGCATGCAGAAGGCTTGCTTTCTAGTGAAAAACTGGTTGCGATAAAAACGCGGTTCATTTCCAATTTTTATTCGCCCAACGTATTTATCCGCATTGGTCTGGCGATATTCTGCCAGGTTTTGCTGCTGGCAGCGATGGGATTGGCGGCCATGGTGTTTAGCCCCGATTCAGAAATAGGGCTTACTGTTTTCTCCATTTTAGGCGGAATTGTTTGTCTCGTATTGTTGGAGGTCTGGGCCATCGGCACCGCACGGCATCGAGCCAGCGGCATAGATGACATGTTGTTGTATGTTGGGGTAAGCGCGATTTTGGGGGGCATTTTCAATTCCTTACACTATTCAACGCAGCCTGTGGTCTATTGCTGTATTGCCTTGCCGTTTTTAGCTGTCGGCTGCATCCGGTATATTGATCGTTTAGTGGCCGCGGCGGTATTTATCTGTGCCTTGCTCATTGTATTGTTGGTCGTAAAAGAAATTCCAAAACTGGCGCTTTACCTCCTGCCTTTGGCGGGGATGTTGTTTTCGGCTGGCACTTACTTTTTTGTACGGAATGGCCAGCAGCGCTATGAATGGCGCTACTGGCACAGCATATTGTGGATTATTGAAATATTGGCCTTGTCCGCATTCTATGCCAGCGGCAACTATTGGGTGGTTCAGCAAGCGGGTGATGCTATGTTTGAACTGGAGCAAGTACCCATTCCATGGTTTTTCTGGGCATTTACCTTCCTCATTCCAGTCGCATATATTGTCTGGGGTTTGAAACGCCACGATCGGCTGATGCTGGATATGGGCTTGGCTTGCATCGGCGTGGCCGCATTTACTTTCCGCTATTATATTCATGTCATGCCCATCGCATGGGCTTCCGCAATCTGCGGCGGTGTATTGTTTGCCCTGGCCTATTTTTCCATTCAGTATTTGCACAAAAACGAAGGTGCCTTTACCTACGCCCAGCAATCGGATACAACCTTGTTGCAGGAAATAGAGCAGCAGCTCATTGAGCAAACCATTGCCAATCAGCCAACGGATGCGCCGGATAAAAGGGATGCGTTTGGGGGTGGACAGTTTGGGGGTGGCGGCGCAAGCGGGGAATTTTGACATGAATATTTTCACCAATATCAACTTGGTACTTACCTAACTAAAAGCGATGAAAAAAGCCTTTTTTTACTGTGTTTCCATCCTGTTTTTGACAAGCTGTGGCAACAATACAACCGTTGCGCCCAAACTAACCAATACAGCCACTGAGAACGCCGCGCCAACTGACTCAATCACAGAAAATACTGTCGATTACATGTATGTGATTGACGATTTTTTCCTTGCCATTGCCAAAACCAAATCGCCTTATGCCGTCAGCAAAAAAGCGAACTACCCTTTGTTCGGGTTTATCTTTACGCCTACTTCCTTTAATGGCTTCACGGTGCATGAAGGCGGATATGATACGGAACTGAGTTTTGACAAGAACACCCAAAAATATGCCGGGAAAGGAATTGTCGGCCTGGATGCATTCGAATTCCAGGTTATGCCAGACAGCAACATTCAAATGACATTTTTGAAAACTAAAAAATCCTATACTTTTCGGAAAGTACCAGATGCAGACTCAGCTTTGCGCAAGGTTTTATTTGAAGGCTCATACACCGATGTGAAGACGGAAGCTACCGTTTCTTTCAAAGCTGATGGCACGCTTACGGGCCTGGGCGCTGAAAAAACATACCAGCCTTATTACGACTTTATGGGCGGCCCCTTGGACTTTGACGAGATGGAAGTCAGTGACAAGGCCGAAGGGTCAAAGCAGGTATATTACCACTACAAATTCAAGGGAAATATGTTGGAACTGTATGAAACCATTCAACCAGCTGAATATGGGGGTGCTCCTGAAAAAATTGGAAAGCTGCTGTACAGGTTACGGAAGAATTGACTTTGGAAAAAAAAGCCTTACACGGTGGACGGTGGACGGCAGACGGTTTGCACAGCATTTTATTTTTCGCTTTGTTGTTGTTTTTCAGCACCTAATTCAATATTTGCCTACGATTAAAAAAAACGTATTTTTGTACTGCCTAAAAACTTTTGTTATCACTAATTTCAAACAACAAGTATATGTCTGTTCTCGAACTAAAAGGTGAAATGCACCAACTAATAACGCAGGTGCAATCTCCAACTTCTGCGCAACAATTACTTGAATTGATCCGCGATTTCTTAGATATGCAGCCCGAACTTGAGGATGAAAACGGCGATTTTGAATACCACATGTCAGACGAGCAAAAAGCGTCCATGCAAGAAGGGCTTGACCGTAGTTATGATAGCAAAAACCTAATTCCACAGGTGGAAGCCAAAAAATTACTGTAATTATGGCTGAGCCAAAAACAATAGAATGGGTTGACTCGGCCCTGCTTCAATTGTATGAAATTGCATCGTTTATAAACTCAGAATTTGGATTTATCGTTGCGAACGCATTCGTCACCAATGCATTCTTAAAAACGGAAAGGCTTTCTTTATACCCAGAAATTGGTAGGCGATCAAAGAAATTCAAAACAGTTCGATAAGTTCGTTTGGGGAAACACCACCGAATGTACTACAGGGTACATGGACAATCGTTGTACATAATTGCCTTGTTTGATACAAGACGAGATCCAAGCCGAGATCGACACCGGTAAATATGCTACAAATATTGGAACGGGTGCTAAAAAACAATTTCAAAGCAAAAAATCAAATGGTGTGCAACCGTCATTTTGAAAAATATTGCCCGACAATAAAAGATTGGATGTTTTTTGACTCGAAATTCAAAAAAATATCCAACCTTTGCCCCCCGAAATGAAAAAACGAACAAAAACGTCATTCACTTCGGTTATGCCGGAAACTGGTCTATCAAAACCAGTTTCCGGCATTTTTTTAACATACCCAACGGTAGACGAAATACGGTAGACGGTGGACGGTAGACGGTGGACGGTGGACAGTAGCACATCTTTTGGGCTTTTTTTAAGCATCCGTTTTCAGCATTCAAGTGCTAAAAACACTAGATTAGGTGCTGAAAAGCAATTGCAAAGCGAAAAATCAAATGCTGTGCTACCGTCCACCGTCAACCATCAACTGTCAACCGTCGACCGTCGACCGTCGACCGTCAACCGTTAACTGTCATGAGAGATACATCCATCCAAACCGTTCTTATTATTGGCTCCGGCCCCATCATCGTTGGTCAGGCCTGCGAGTTTGACTATTCCGGCACACAGGCAAGCCGCTCCCTTCGGGAAGAAGGCATCAAAGTTGGACTTATAAACTCCAACCCGGCCACCATTATGACAGATCCGGTAACAGCCGATTTCATTTATCTCCGTGCATTGACCCCGGAAAATATCGAGAATATTTTGCGGGAACATCAGGAATCTACCACCCTCCCCAATTTTGATGCGGTGTTGGCCACCATGGGCGGCCAAACAGCCCTCAACCTCGCTATCGAATGCGAAAAAATGGGCATCTGGGAAGAATACAACTGCAAGATGATTGGCGTGGATACCGCCGCCATTGAGCTCACCGAGAACCGGGAGATGTTCAAAAATCTGGTGATAGGATTGGGGCTACATGTCGCGCCTTCTTTCATTGCCAACTCCTTTTTGGAGGGCAAAGAAGCTGCCCAAAAAATTGGTTTCCCACTGGTAATACGCCCTTCGTATACCTTGGGCGGTACCGGTGGCGGTTTCTGCATGAAAGAGGGGGATTTTGATGAAGCCCTTTCCCGCGGGCTCAATGCCTCTCCTACCCATGAAGTATTGGTGGAAAAAGCAGTTTTTGGCTGGAAAGAGTTTGAGTTGGAGCTGCTGCGCGATAAAAATGACAACGTCGTGATTATTTGCACCGTGGAAAATCTCGATCCGATGGGCGTGCACACGGGCGACTCCATCACGGTGGCCCCGGCCATGACCTTATCCGACACGGCATATCAGGATATGCGCAACCAAGCCATAAAAATCATGCGTGCACTGGGGAACTTCGCGGGTGGTTGCAACGTCCAATTTGCCCAAAACCCTGAAGACGAGAAACTTATTGCCATTGAAGTAAATCCCCGTGTGTCGCGTTCTTCCGCTTTGGCCAGCAAAGCAACCGGCTATCCGATTGCCAAAATTGCAGCGAAACTCGCCATCGGCTACACGTTGGACGAGCTAAAAAACCAAATCACCAAAACTACCTCCGCCTATTTCGAGCCCACGCTCGACTATGTGATCGTGAAAATGCCCCGCTGGAACTTCGAGAAATTTGCCGGTGCCGACCAGCGCTTGGGTCTGCAAATGAAATCCATCGGCGAGGTGATGAGTATTGGCAGAAGTTTCAACGAAGCCCTGCAAAAAGCTTGTCAGAGCCAGGAGAATGGTCGCGCGGGCTTGGGCGCTGACAAAAAGGAGTGGATGAGAACCGACGACATCCTGGAGCGCCTCGAACACGTGAGCGACGACCGCATCTACCGCGTCCGGGATGCCATTCGGCTCGGTATTCCTGCCAAATCAGTACAAAAAATGACGGGCATCGATCCCTGGTTTATCAACCAGATCAAGGACTTGGTGAAAATGGAAGACCGCCTGTTGAAATTCAACGTCGCGGACGATATACCGACCGATTTTTTCTGGGAATTAAAGAAAAATGGCTACTCAGATGCTCAAATTGCCTGGGTGCTGCGGATACCGGAAAAGGAAGTCACCCGCCGCCGCAAGGAGTTGGGTATCCGACGGGTATTCAAAATGGTGGATACCTGCGCCGCTGAATTTGAGTCAAAAACCAACTATTTCTACTCCACTTTCGATGGTAAAAACGAAAGTGTGCGTTCCGATAAAAAGAAGATTGTCGTGCTGGGCTCCGGGCCTAACCGCATCGGTCAGGGTATTGAGTTTGATTACTGCTGTGTGCACGGCATTTTGGCCATCAAGGAAGCCGGTTATGAGGCCATTATGGTGAATTGCAACCCGGAAACCGTATCTACGGACTACGATTTGGCCGACAAACTGTATTTCGAGCCAGTGTACTGGGAGCACTTGGAGGAAATTCTGGAGCACGAACAACCCGATGGCATCATCGTGCAGCTCGGTGGCCAAACCGCCCTCAAACTCGCAGAAGACCTGCACAAAAACGGCTGGAACATCATCGGCACCAGTTTCGATAGCATGGACATTGCCGAAGACCGGGGCCGTTTCTCGGAGCTGTTGCATGACCTGGAGATCCCTTATCCTAAATTCGGCGTAGCCCACGATGTGGATGCTGCGCTCGACATTGCCAAGCGCCTACCCTACCCGCTGCTTGTGCGGCCATCATACGTATTGGGCGGCCAGCGCATGAAAATTGTCATCAATGACGCCGAGTTGGAGCGCCAGGTGCTCACCATTTTCAAGCACATGCCCGACAACAAAGTGTTGATCGACCAGTTCCTGGAACGCGCCAAGGAGGCCGAAATTGACGCTATTTTTGACGGCGATGATTTCCACATCATGGGTGTGATGGAGCACATAGAACCAGCAGGCATCCACTCTGGCGACAGCAGCGCAGTGTTGCCGCCGTATTCGCTCGGCCCTATCGTGATTCAGCAAATGGCGGATCACGGGGAAAAGATCGCCCGGGCATTGAATATCAAAGGTTTGATCAACATCCAGTTTGCCATCAAAGACGATCAGGTATATGTAATCGAAGCCAACCCGCGCGGCTCCCGCACCACCCCGTTTATCGCCAAGGCTTATCAGATTCCATACCTCAATATTGCCACCAAAATCATGCTGGGTACGCACAAATTGAAGGATTTCACGATGGTGAACCACCTTGATGGTTATGCGATCAAAATCCCAGTATTCTCCTTTGATAAATTTCCTGGCGCTGACAAACGACTTGGGCCGGAGATGAAATCAACTGGAGAGGCGATTCACTTTATCAAGGATTTGAAAGATCCGTACTTTAGGGAGTTGGATCGGAATCGGAGTATGTATTTGTATAATTAGGTGTCGCCAACGTTCAGTTGTGATTGGTGATTCGTAATTGGTGATTAGTGTGCGTTGTTCTTAGCATTTGTTGGTATTTTTGCAGAAGCGCAGTAGGTGCTTTTCGTACCTTAGAGCGCCACAAGGATTTCACTTTCCGTAAAATCAAGCAAAAATGAGCACGCTGATAAAAAACCTGCATATCCAGAATTTCAAGTCAGTCCGCGACCTATCGCTCAATTGTGATAGGATCAATATATTCATTGGGAAGCCAAATGCGGGGAAGTCGAATATTTTGGAGGCGATATCGCTTTTGGGAGCAGATTATTCTAAAGGGAAATTTATGGAGGGGCAGGTTAGATATTCTAGGATTGAGGATATTTTCTCTGATTTCTCTTATCAGAATAGTATAGAAGTCTTATGCGATGATATAGCGGCTACCTTTTCCTTCAATGACGACGAATTTACTGTAGAAATCAGGCCTAATATTGCCTCAAAGAATAATGGAAGCGATATTAGTAAAAGCCCTTTTTCTTTTTTTTCTAGTATGGTTGACTCTACTGGACACATTAAAAACACTTACCAAAGAAATAAGGATGAGCAAGCAGTGACCGATGGCTGTTCACAATTATTTCAACAATTTGCGAAAGGGCTTTCCCCTGTCAAAAAATATATTTTCAAGTTTTCAGAATTGAACAACTTGAATTCGAATCAACAATATCTTCTTCCACCGCATGGCGAAAACTTCTATTTTATAGTTCGAAGCCACAAAGCACTACAAGAGGAGATTCAGGCTTTTTTGAAACCAAATGGCTTGAAACTATTTTTAGACGAGGCGACAAAGCGTGTATCTGTCGTTCGCGAAACAGAATTTTCTTTTCTAAACTTTCCGCTTCAACTCATTCCTGACACCTTTCAACGGTACATGTTTCACGCTGCTGCAATAATGTCTAACAGAAATTCTGTCTTGCTATTTGAAGAACCAGAAGCACATTCTTATGGTCCATATATCTACCAATTGGCACAGCATATTTTAAACGATGAAGGTGGCAACCAATATTTTATTACCACCCACAACCCCTATTTTTTACTTCCTTTAATGCAGGAAGGCAAAGATGTCGCCATATTTACTACCTGGTTTGAGGATTACCAAACCCATGCAAAGCGGCTTTCTGAAGATGAAATTCGAGATATTTTGGATTACGGAATGGACGTTTTCCTAAACCTCGACCATTTCATTCCCGCATGAGCTACCCCCAAGTAAACACAGAATGCTATGCTCACACCGTGCTTGTTGAAATATTAGGCTTTTATAAGCTTACCCATCATTTGGGTATTGGTAAAGTTGTAAACATGTTTGAAAAAAGCCTCAAAAATACGCGTGCCGTTGGAATTATTGACGACGATAAGGTGAAGCCAAAAGCGTTAGATAATTATGATTTGGTTGATGAAAAGGATGGCATAAAAAGGCTTTCGAAAAACAATCATTTCATTTTAGTCATAAGTCCCGCTTTCGAAGATTGGGTATTTGAAAACGCCAACTCAGTTGACGTTGATCCTGCCAATTATGGCTTCCACACTCGAAAACGCTTCCGGGAAGTTTGCAAAAGTCCAACCGCTGGCGCTAACAAGTAACTAAAGCGGTTTTTGAATGATTTGAAGCAAAAAAAGGTTAAAGGTTTTGGACAACTTCAAACTTGGATATGCGAAGGCGCAGACATTGACAAACGCGACCTCTACAAATAGTCAATACAAGAAACTTAATAATCATGCCATTTTCCCAATTTTTCCGCGCCCTCCAAACCCTCTTTTTCGCCCTGCTCGCCGGCCAGATCCTCATCTGCCTCGTGTTTCTGTTCCTGATGGAATCAGGTTCTGGAATCCCCGCTTTTCAAGTAGGTTCTTGGCTGCCAGGCGTTACCGTAATCTCCCTGATTTTGCTCGGTGCTGCCATGTTTATTCGAAAAAAATCAACCGACTGGGCAAAAGAAAAAACCTCGCTCAAGGAAAAACTTGGTGCCTATCGTGTCGCTCAAGTCAGTGGCTGGGTCATTACCGAGGCTGCGACTTTCCTCAACGGCGTTTTCTTTTATTTGTCGGGAAATATAGAATTCCTTTACATCGCTGGCGCCGTTATTGCCTTTTTCTTTACCCAAATGCCCACCAAGAATAAGCTTATCAACGAACTAGACCTCGACTACAACGACCAAAACCTGCTCAACGACCCAAATGGCGATGCAGCCGACCCGCCAAAGGGCAGGCGTTGAGCCTTTTGCCGTGAACATCGCTGATTCAAAGCTGTAACCCTACTAATTAACGGAGATTGACCCGGCGCTTACTACCTTTGCCCGGGCAGCAACAGGCTACCTCGCTTCACAAGCCATTCCAATTTGCGTCTTTCCGTCGTCATCGTCAATTACAACGTGCGCCACTTCCTCGAACAGGCGCTGGGCTCCGTGCGCCGCGCCATGCAGGGCATCGATGGGGAAGTATGGGTGGTCGACAACAACTCCGTAGACGACTCCCTGCGCATGGTGCGCGAGCGTTTTCCCGAAGTAAAACTGATCGCGAATACCGATAACCCAGGCTTTGCAGTAGCCAACAACCAAGCCATCCAACAATGCTCCGGCGAGTTTGTGCTGCTCCTCAATCCCGACACCCTGGTGGAAGAAAACACCTTTCATAAGTGTTTGGAGTTCATGGACAAGCACCCGGATGCTGGTGCTTTGGGCGTAAAACTGATCGACGGCAGCGGCAAGTACCTGCCAGAGAGCAAGCGCGGGTTTCCGTCGCCTTGGGTGGCATTTTGCAAAACATTTGGACTTTCCAGTCTATTTCCCAAAAGCAAAACCTTCAACCATTACTACCTGGGGCACCTGAGCGAAAACAAAACACAAGAGGTGGAAGTTCTGGCTGGCTGTTTCATGTTCATGCGCCGGGCCGCGCTCGACAAATCGGGATTGCTCGACGAAGCGTTTTTCATGTACGGGGAAGACATTGACCTGTCGTACCGGATTACGCAAGCGGGGTACAAAAACTACTATTTGCCTGAAACCAGCATCATCCACTATAAAGGGGAAAGTACCAAAAAGGGCAGCCTGAATTACGTGCGCACGTTTTATCAGGCAATGATCATTTTTGCCAAAAAGCACTTTACGGGTCGCCGGGCAGGACTTTTTATTCTAATGTTGCACGCGGCTATCTGGCTTCGGGCAGGCATAACGCTGGCGCGCAATATCTGGAGCAAAATATGGCTGCCGATGCTGGAAGCGCTGGCGATTTATATTGGGCTGGTGGTATTGAAGGATTTTTGGGCCAATTACTTCTACAAAGATCCGGATTGGTTCAAGTCTAATGTGTTGTGGTTCAATTTCCCGCTGTACATTCTTATCTGGTTGGGCACGGCCTGGCTGAATGGAGCCTACGATGCCCGCTACGACCTGCGTCGCTTGGTGCGCGGATTAAGTTTTGGCACCCTCTTTTTGGCTGCGGTGTACGGCTTTCTAGACCTGGATTACCGGCCCTCGCGGGCGCTGGTGCTCATGGGTGCTGTTTGGGCGGTGCTGGCAACCGTGAGTATTCGGGCTTTGGCGCATTTTTACACCTTTCGCAATTTCCGAATTGGGCGTGAACGCACAAAAAATGTGGTTATCGTTGGCGCTGAAGCAGAGAGCAAACGGGTTGCCGAATTGCTGCACCAGATACGTACCGCAAAGAATTTAATTGGGTATGTAGCCCCTTCAAACCGATCCACGGCACCGTTGACGGAATCCAATGTTTTGGGCACCATAGCTCAATTGGATGAAATAGCGCGGATTTACCAAATAAATGAGGTCATTTTCTGCTCCAAAGACATCCCTAGCCAGAAAATAATGGAATGGATGACCTTGCTTGGCCCTGCTATTTCCTACAAAATTGTGCCGGAGGAAAGCCTCAGCATCATTGGCAGCAGCAGCAAGGATGAGCCTGGGGAGTTATATACCATCGACATCAAATATAACATTGCGCAGCCTGTAGAGCGGCGCAATAAACGCGTTTTTGACGTTGCTGTTTGCTTCGTATTATTGGCCACACTTCCAATATGGCTGCTGTTTTTAGGGAAAAGAAAGGTTTGGCTAAAAAACTGGTGGCCAGTACTGACAGGCCGCAAAACATGGGTCGGCTACACAGCCAATGGCCCAAATGGCACCTTGCCCAAGCTCAAGCCAGGTGTTTTTTCTCCGGTAGATGCCTTAGATGGCATTCAAGTCAATGAGCCAACCGCGGCAAGGCTTAATTTTTTCTATGCCAAGGACTGGGAAACATTTAGGGACTGGGAGGTACTGTTTAAAAGCGCACGATGAATTAAACGAAGGCAAATTCGCTGAAAACCTATTTGGCATTCAATTGCCAGGCTTGAAAAGACAAGTGAATATCAGTGCTTTAATCCCCGGTATCTATGTTGTGTCTCTAATAAATAAAGGGAAAATTGTAGCAAGAGACAAGCTAATTATCACAAAGGAATAAAATTATTTCAAGTTTATGTTTACGGTTTACGTACTTTTCCCAATAAAATAAGCAATAAGTTCACGTAAACCAATCAACAATGAACAAACAACATTTTTTCTCCGCACTTGCCCTGACTGTTGCAGGCTTTATTTTCAATGGCTGCTGCAACGATCCCGCCATCGTCAAAATCCCCGCTTCAGATGGTTCTGCCCCTATCTTGCATTGGGAAGTGACCGTGCTGACACAAACGCCTGCTGGCCCCATCAGCAGCCTCACCCAGCACGCCAACCCAACCAACAACATCACCGTTCGCACGACCGATGAGGTTGGGGTTTATCTTGTGGCTACCGACAATGAAAGCGGTGTCAAAAAAATAGGGACACAGGGTGGATTTTCCTATACTTGTACAAGTCCTGGCCCTGGCGGCGTGCTCAACGCAGCCATAATAGATGGATTCTTGCCCAAACAAGAAGTGATTTTCAGCGACCTCACAACCTGTGGTTTGAAACAATGGAAAATTAAACGCGAATGCCTCAATGTCTCCTTTTCCTGCAACTCCGGCACCATCAGCAACCGTTCGGCAGGCATGACCGGTACTGCTGAAAACTTCAAAGGAGAAGGTGGTTCCATCAACTTGACGATTGAGATTGTGGATTGAGGTGCCGCAAAAAAAAGACCACTCAACTTTCGTCGAGTGGCCAAAACCAAATGAAAACAATCTTCCTTCCGTATTATCGTCAGCCCTGAGGGGGCCGTCGTTAAAATCAAATTTGTGCTATTAATACGCCGAGATGGTGTTTTAGTCACATGATCGTTGAAAATCCCTATAAATATACGAGGCCAAAAGGCAAATAGATTTCTGGGAAACCCCTGATTTAGCTACTTTTGCCGATCGTCAATTTCAACTCATAAAATATTATGCACCAAACAATTAACGCCCTCCATTCCTACAACCGCTACCTCATTCTTGTTGCACTTGTTCTGGTTTTATACCGTTCCTGGACAGGCTGGCAAGGGCGGAAACCTTTTGAGAAGTTTGACAACACAGCTTCTGTTGCATTGTTGGGTTTGGCTCATTTGCAATTACTGCTGGGCTTGATCCAATACTTCGGCACGAGTACCATCGTACAATCGGCCATGGCCGATATGGGTGCTGCCATGAAAAACAGCTGGTTGCGCTACTTTGCCGTAGAACATATACTCATGATGGTAATTGCCATTGCCTGCATTCAGGTAGGTCGCACGCTTTCAAAAAAAGCTGCGGACGACAATGTGAAGCACAAAAAACTGGCCATCTGGACAACGGTGGCAACCTTGCTCATGGTCGCTTCCCTTGCCTCGAAAGGGTTGCTTTTCAGCACTGTCGCGGCTGTAAATGGGGGGTAAGGAACTTTTCTAATAGCTTTGTGCATGCTTTAGAGAGCCCTTGTTTCTCGTTCCTTATTTTACATGGCTGTCTCATACGTGTTAGAGAATGGTAGCGCGGCCTTTCAAATCTTACCATGCAAAAACCATCCATACCAGAAGGCACCCGCGATTTTGGCCCGGAACAGGTCCGAAAACGCAGCTATATTTTTGATACCGTGCGCAATGTATTTGCCAAATTTGGTTTTCAGCCGCTCGAAACGCCGGCCATGGAAAACCTGAGCACACTCACGGGCAAATACGGCGACGAGGGCGACAAGCTGCTGTTCAAAATACTCAACAACGGGGATTTTATTAAAAATGCTGACTCGGAAGCCTTGGAAGCCAAGGATTCGACAAAGCTCATCCCAAGCATCTCCAAACGCGGGCTGCGGTATGACCTTACCGTGCCTTTTGCCCGCTACGTGGTGATGAACCGTGGCACCCTGACCTTTCCGTTCAAACGCTATCAGATACAACCTGTTTGGCGTGCCGACCGACCACAACGCGGCCGATACCGGGAGTTTTACCAGTGCGACGCAGATGTAATAGGATCAGAATCCATGCTCTATGAGGCGGAATTGACGCAGGTATACGACGAAGCTTTTGCCCTTTTGGGCCTGCCCGTCACCATAAAAATCAACAACCGCAAAGTGTTGTACGGTATTGCAGAAGCCGCTGGCATCGCCGATCAGTTTATGGACATGACCGTGGCCATCGACAAGCTCGACAAAGTGGGCATTGAAGGGGTGCGCAAGGAATTGACGGAACGCAGTATTCCAGATTCGGCCATTGCCACCATCGAGCAAATTCTGGCATCACCTGATACCACATCACTGCGCTCTATTTTTGCCAACAGCCCCACAGGATTGTTGGGCCTTGATGAACTGGATCGCGTGTTTCGTTTTTTAGCATCCGTACCCATGCAAAACGAAGTGCTGTTCGATATTACCCTGGCACGTGGCCTCTCTTATTACACAGGCTGCATTTTTGAAGTAGCCGCTAAAGGTGTTAAAATGGGCAGTATCGGCGGCGGCGGTCGTTATGCTGATTTAACAGGTGTTTTTGGCGTGCCGGGGCTTTCCGGAGTGGGTGTTTCCTTTGGCGCCGACCGCATTTACGATGTATTAGAAGAACTGAATCTTTTCCCCGAATCGCTATCAGAAAGCGTGAAAGTACTGCTGATTTCTTTTGATGAGCCGACCTTTGAATATGCTTTTCAATGTGCCAGTAAATTGCGGGCTGCGGGCATTTCTACGGAAATATACCCAGAGCCGGGCAAGTTGAAAAAGCAATTTGAGTACGCTGCAAAACGCAATGTGCCGTATGTCGCACTGGCAGGAGAAAGCGAAATGGCTGGTGGGTACCTGATGTTGAAAAACCAGGAAAATGGTGAACAACAACAGCTTACGCCGGAGCAAGTCGCGACTTTACTCGCCTAAAAAAATATTCATGACCGAGTTCGCACCTTTCACCATCCTCTTCGAGGACGAGTTTTTCGTTGCCATCAACAAGCCCTCCGGCATTATGGTACACCGAACGGGTCTCAGTGAAGACAAGGTGTTTGTGGCGCCATTGCTGCAGGAACAACTCGGCGGCATCAAGGTTTTTCCGACACACCGCATTGATCGGGGGAGTTCCGGGGTGTTGGTGTTTGCGAAAAGTTCGGAGGCCGCAAAGCATTTGGGCGAACAGTTTATGGGCAAAACCATCGACAAAAAATACCTGGCCCTGTTGCGCGGCTGGCTCGACGAACCTGCCACCATCGACTACGCCCTCACCGATAAGGACAGCAATAAAGGCCCGCTCGATGCCATCACCCGTTACAATCCGATTGGAAAATCTGAAATCGACGCGCCCATCGGCTTGCGCTACCCTACCGCGCGTTTTTCCCTCGTGGAAGCCATGCCGGAAACGGGCAGGCGGCACCAAATCCGCAAGCATTTCGCGCACATCCATCACCCGATTATTGGCGATGTGCGCCACGGCGACGTAAAGCAGAACAAATACTTTCGGGATGTTTTCAATATGCGGAGGATGATGCTACATGCTGCTTCCATCACGTTTGAGCACCCTGAAAAACAGGCGCGGTTGACGATTGAGGCGTCTATTGGGGAGGATTTCAGGCATGGGTTAGAACTTGCTAATTTGATAATGTGATAATTCGATAATGTGATAATGGGGGCGTTGCGCATGGTGTCACCATTATCCTTCAGCGCGATACAAAGCATTGCCCGAGCGCCCCAATTATCACATTTTCAAATTATCAAATTAATTCCTGTCATTTCTGCGCCCTTTTCCACACCCATTAATTCCAACAACGTTGGTGCTACATCCGCCAGACGGCCCGGCCGCAATGTTTTGACATCCGGGTAATCATTGCTAACCAAGATGCAAGGCACCGGATTTTTGGTGTGGGCAGTATTGGGCGTACCGTCTTCATTGATCAGGTAGTCGGAGTTCCCATGGTCGGCAATGATGATGCAGGAGTAGCCTTTTTCAAGGGCGAAGGGGATGATTCGGCTGATACATTCATCTACTTTTTCAGCGGCTTTCATGGCCGCGCTGAAGACCCCTGTGTGTCCCACCATATCGGTATTGGCAAAATTAAGGCATATAAAATCGGGCGCGCTGTCCCGGATATCACCCAAGATGGCCTGGGTGATGCCTTCAGCGCTCATTTCAGGCTCAAGGTCGTAGGTGGCCACTTTTGGTGAAGGAACTATAATGCGCCGCTCGCCAACGAAAGGCGCTTCGCGGCCGCCGCTGAAGAAAAAAGTGACGTGGGGATATTTTTCCGTTTCTGCGATGCGCAGCTGGGTTTTGCCCGCGCGTTCGAGCACTTCCCCCAGGGTCATGACCACATCATCCTTTTGAAACATCACGTGTACATCCCGGTAGGAATCATCGTAGCTGCTCATGGTGACGTAATAGAGGGGCAAGGTGTGCATGTTGTATTCGGGCTTATTCTCCTGGGTCAGCACTTGGGTTATTTCCCGGCAGCGGTCGGTGCGGAAATTGAAACTAATGACCACATCGCCTGCTTTTACCGTCCCTTTTTTTTCGGCCAGTGCTGCATTCAACATCGGTTCCAAAAACTCATCTGTTACACCATCGTCGTAACTTTTCTGGATCGCTACCTTGAAATCCCATACAGGCTCTCCTACCCCATTCACCAATAAGTCGTAGGCCAATTTGATACGCTCCCAACGTTTGTCGCGGTCCATGGCATAATACCGGCCAATGACCGTTGCGAGCTTAACAGGTTTATTTTCAATGTGTTGAAGTAAATTTCCTATAAAACCCGCACCACTTTTCGGATCGCAATCGCGGCCATCGGTAAAGGCATGTACGAATATTTCCGGGCAGCCGCGTTCCACGGCAATGTCGCACAAGGCTTTCAAATGCTCGATGTGCGAATGCACGCCGCCATCGCTTACCAGGCCAATAAAGTGCACTGCTTTCCCTCCGGCTTTTGCATGATCCAAAGCTTTGAGCAAGGTTTCATTTTTATCCAATTCCCGCTCCCGCACAGCTTTGTTGATGCGGGCCAGTTCCTGCCACACGATCCGCCCTGCGCCGATGTTGAGGTGCCCGACTTCCGAATTGCCCATTTGGCCCTCCGGCAGTCCAACATCTTCACCATAAGTAATGAGGGTGCTGTGCGGACGGGTTGCCCATAGTTTATCAAAATATGGCGTATTTGCTTGAAAAATAGCGTCTGCGGTTGATACTGGGCCCAGACCCCAGCCGTCAAGTATGAGTAAAAATGCTTTGTTGCTCATTTTTTTTCTTTGTATTCGGGGCAAAAATAACAAAGAAAAGGTAGCGGTGGGGGAATGAGTGTCAGCTTCTATCGTATGCCCACAAAAAAAGCCAGCCCTTCTTCAAGGACTGGCTTACGTCAATTTACTGTAGGGTTAGGGGCGCCCCGGCTTTCCGGGGCACCCCCTCCATGTCAAGACTTACTACTTTGTTTGTATCATCGTTCGGGCCGCACTGTCTTTGGATGTTTCCACCCGATACCACAGTGCCCCGGTAGTGCCGATCAACTGTCGGTCGATCATAAATACGTTGTAACCTTTGGCGAAATCGCCTTTCTGCGTGTGGATGAGACGTCCTGTTTCGTCGTAGACTGTCAATGTCGCGCTTGTTGCTGCGGGCAGGTGGAAGCCGATCATCGTCTGGTTTACAAACGGGTTCGGTTGGTTTTGATACAACTCGAAGCCAACACCACTGATCGTTTTGCCATCAAACCTCAATGCTACATCAAGTTTGCCATCGCTCAGGTTGTACGCTTCTGACTTCGTGATGCGACTTGAAACAGCCATCATCTCACTCAGCTTGCCGGACTTCGTGGCACGGAATGTCACTGTGAACATGTCTGATCCATCAATTGATACCGTCAAGGCGTTTTTATCTTTGAACACACCGAAGTTGTTCGCCTTCACCTTGTCGCTTTCTTCTATGGATGAAACTTCCAAACCATGGAGATTCAGCGTCATCTGGTAGCCCTGGCTCTTCTCTGAAGCTTTAAACTTCACTTCGAACACCTGGCCTGCTGCCACATCGCGATCTTCCACATCGAACAACAGTGTGCCTGCGTTGCGATCGTCAGATACCATCAGGGTGTTTGCTACCACGGTATTGTTCACGTCGCCAATCTTCACACCCACGAAGTCTTCACCGAACTGGTGGTTCATCGCTTGTGCCACGGAAATGTTCTCCGGGAACTGGGTCTGGAACGGATTCGATGCATTCGGGAAGCTGTACGCTTTCTCCACAAAACGCCAGGAAGTATTGCTTGGCAGTTCCTGATAAATACCCAGGATCAACTTGCGCAATTCCACGATGTCGAATGTGGTGATCGAGTTAGACTTGTTCGCGTCTGCCGCAATCATCTTGTACGGGCTGCTGAGTGGCTCGATACCCAGGATATGCTTGGAGATCAAGACAAGGTCGTAGGTCGTGACACCGTTCAGCGGGTTATCGTCCTTCACGGGGCTAATCGTCATATCAGCTGCGATCGGAACCGCGTTGCTGACATTAAACAAGCCTTGGTTGTCGGACATATCGAAGTAGGAGAATGGTGGCGCGAAGTTCACCGAACCGGTGATGTTCACATTGCCCTCTTCCACCCCATCCGTCGCTTCTGTTTTCAATGCACCAGATACGTTGATTTGGTTGCCTGGTGCGCAGCTACCGTTGTTGTCCTGTACGATCACGTAGGTTTCGCAGAAGTCTGCGTTGCCTGCCAGATCAATCGCCCACAATTCAACACACTGGGTGCCGAGTTCTGTGCAATCGAAGGTCACGTTTGTGATCGGGTTGCCTTGTGCATCCACGGGGAAACCTGTGCCAGTACCGCACTTGCGGATGCCGTACTTCAGGTATGGTGTCTTGGTGCAGTTGTCTTCTGCATATTGCAGGAAGTCACTTGCCCAAAGCTGAATCATACCCGTTGGCATGATGTTCACACTCAAACCATTGAGGCATACCACCGTTGGCGCCTTGCAGTCTTTCACGATGATCGTGTACTCGCACACACTTTCGTTGCCGCAACCATCAGACACAAACCACTTGATCTTGTGGGTACCATGTGGCAGTTGGGGCGTTACAAAACTGTTCTGGGCCTGGAAGGTGTTGAACTTCACACAAGCCGTCTTCTTGTTGCCTGTAACCGTCTCCTGGATGGCGAAGCCCCATTTCTGGTTCGTCGGTACAGCGCGTCCGTCAAATTGGCGGGATACACCTGCACCTGTAAAGTTACCGAACAGAATGTTGTTCCAACCCAAGCCGCCAGACTGGTTGCCCAGTTGCGTGCTGTTCACCACTGTCTCCATCGTGCCATCATTGTCCAAATCAAGGAACAACTGGTACTCGATGTTGATATTGGCACCTGAGCAAGCATCTGTTGCCGTGAGGCAAATATCAGATGGTGCTTCGCAGAGGTCGTGGCTCTGGTTGGCATTATCCCACCAGTACGTACCGTTCCACAGGTCAACATCGTTCGCCGTCACATCACATACGGTCACCGGAGAAGCAGGACATTCAGACGTTGGTGCCTGGTTGTCAATGATCTTGATGATCTGTTTGTAGGTATAACAGTTCGCGTTCGCATCGTAGTAGATCGAGTAGTTCGTTGCTTGCGCATCAGTCGAATTGATCTTCACGATCGTAGACTTCCATGGGTCACCCGTAGTTTGAATTGGCGAAACGATTGGGCCTGGTAGGTTCGAGGCGTTGTTCGCAATCGCGTTCGGTGTCGGGTTCGGCACGTTGATACAGCCCGCGTTCGGGTTGTACGTGCACCAGTTGATAATCTTCCACTGGCGCTCGATCTTGAAGCAAGCATCAGGAACTACCGTGAATATCTGGTCTTCGTACGATACGCCCAACAGTTCGCAGTCTTTGCCGAAGAACGTTGGCTCTCCGTACACTCCTGTACCATCACAAATGGTGACGATCACGTCGTTCGGGAAGCGTACAAAGTAGTCCTGCTCATAGTTCACCACGATGCGCTGGGTGCATTGGCTGCTGTTGCCATGGCAATCGAAGGCGCGGAAGGTGCGCACGAGCGTGCCTTTATTACAGACCGTGTCGAACTGCGTGTAGCTCACCGAATGGGTCAAGCCACATTGGCCTTGGTACACCTTCGTGCTGTCGAGGCAGCAGTTGTCTAACACGTTGGCTTTACCATAGACCCACAGACTTGGATCGAATTGCTCACAGCTCACCGTCACATTGGAAGGTGCCTGGCATATTGGTTTCACTTTGTCTTGTACGGTTACCTGAACCATACACTCGTTGTACAGCGGCGTTCCATCCGAACCATTGACAAAATTGCCATCATAATCAACCTGGTACACCCGAAGGATTACCGTTTGGGTGGTGCCTACTTCGCAGCAATAGAATTTGATGGAATCAGATTCTGCCGTAGCAAGGTCGAACTCGCTCTGGCCACTAGGGTAGCAAGGAGCCTGACTCAAATTATTGATGCAATCGGAGTACGGTGCCATGCGGCGAATCGTAAATTTCAGCAGGCTGCACTGGTCGTAAGAGCCATCATCAAATGTGGTGGCCTTCACCCATGTTACTCCTGCACCATCGCATCCATTGGCTGGTGTATAACAATCATACGGATCATCGTATCCAAGGGCTATCGTGGTGGTCTGATCGCAAGCTGCTACTGGTGGAATGAAATCGGCGATCGTCAATTCATATTGACAAGTTCCAGTATTACCACAATCATCTTGGGCAAAATACGTCACGGTATGGGTTCCCAATGGCAAGCAAGGCGTGTAGCCCCATTTTCCAAGCGTGTCCAGGTTCCAGTAATTGTTGCCTGGGAAGTCAGCGAGGTTACCATCTACCACCACCATGGGCAATGGTGCACCAGTATAGTATTCGTGTGGCAGCACCATTGCGCTGATGTTGTTCACCCTCGAACAGTTGTCGGTGATGATGGCATCGGCCAGGTCAACGGTGGCACAGCACTGGAACGGATTTGTTGTAACCGTCTGATTCGTCGGGCAAGCAATGGCAGGCCCTTGATTGTCCATTACCGTAATGATCTGAATGTAGTAGAACGGATTGTACAGCGGCGGGAATGGGCTGGTAGGTGAACACCAGTCATGCACGCGCCAGGTACGCTCAATTTTGTACGTTCCATCGCAAACAGGGATGCGCTGATCCGTGTACGTAACACTCATTTCACAGAAACCAACGTTTGGCGAAAGTATCCAGTTTTGGCCGTTAAACGTAGTATAAGGCGCTCCCGTTACCGCTGGGCCAGCATTTGCATTGCTGCAAGAAACTGTTGCATCCTGCGGATAGAATACATCTTGCACATGCAGACGGTGGAAGTAGATGTACTGGATGCAAGAACTTGTATTGCCCCATTGATCTGCCACCTGCCATTTACGGGTCACGTAAGCGCTCAAATCTGCCACACCATTGAAGCCTTCGCCACAAGCGAGGTCATGCCAGGTATCCACATAATTCGAGGTGTAGTTGGAACACTCTGTAATTACCGGGTAAGCTGCTGTCAAGCCAAGTCCTAGTAGATAAGCTGGGCTGTAGTTCGTCACCGCGCAATTCAGGTCGATGTTCTGGCAAACCACTACAGGTGCCAGTTTGTCTTCCGTTTTGAAATTGCCCCAGCAAGAATTGCAAGACATTACGTGTTTAATGCTGTACTTCAGCGTTTTGCCCAAGTAAGACAATGGTACCGGATTTGGCACAGGAAGTCCTTGAGCATCCGTAATGGTTATTGTAAAGAAGCCACCCAGTGGGAAATTATCTTCGTCACAGTTTGGATCTTCACCTTCTAACAGTCCAGAAGGGGTTAAGCGCGCATTACAGTTTGCATCAATTGAAATATTAACGAAATCATTGCAAACCATGTTTTGTGTTGTCTGCCAGCATTTGCCGAGCGGTGTAGGATCATCTACGCCACCGGTGTTGCCTGGAGCATCCGGGTTATTGGTCATTGGATCGGTTCCGCTGTCAGAAAGATCCATTGCCATGTATTGTGCGCCACCATTCCAGTAGTCCGGAATCGGAACACCCTGGAAGTTCTGTGCTTTGCCGCTCACCATAGCTTGTGCTTTTGGATTTGCAGGAGCACCTGTTGCCAGCGGATCGACGTCGAAGCGCACGCGGATACAAATTTGTTCTCCTGGCCAGAGCAAGCCGCTCGTGCCGTTGAACAAGTTTTTGCCAGGGGCCGCGGTAGAACCGTTGTAGCCTCCATTGATCCCAGGATTTTGCTGGGCCGTGCTGGAAACGATTTCAGGTATTGCGAGCATGTTCAGGAATGCCGTGCCATACGCACCAGCACCCGCCAAATCAAGCATTGCCTGTAAATTGGCCAATGGCGCTGTGCTGGTATTCTTGATGCACAGATCCATGATGACGCCAAACTGACCGCAGGTAGTTTCCTGGATACCAACGATAGCCATGGCTGCCGCAATTTTAGGCTCGTCGATGAAGCCGAAATCCAAGGAAACATTCGCCTGATTGTCCGGGAAACCCGTTGCTACATTGTCTTGCAAACCATTTTCACCCGTAGGCAACAATACAGTCGTCAAGTTCGGGATGCTCACCGCAATCAGTGGCGTACCGTCGCTGTCGATGTTGTCGTTGGCTGGGAGGTTCGGAATGGTCAGAATTTTGTTCACTGGATTGATCAAAGCTCCCGCAACACCGTTTGCTGCCGTGTATTTATCTGGCAGTATGCGGTAGTTGGAACTTGGTATCAAACCACGGAATTCATAGCGACCATTGACATCTGTCGTGCTCATGTAAATACGGTCGTCGCCTACAGCAATACCACCATTTACTGGCGTTTGGAAAATGCCGTCTTCACCCGCCCATGTCAGGTTAATTTTTACGTTGGCCAATGCCATTTCACTCGCATCTTGATCGCCTTCAAGGTCTGGATTGTCCATCCAAACGTAGTTGCCAATCAAGGCCAATGGCAGTTTGTAGTCTTCTACCTCACCGTTCGGGAATACGCCGTTGCCGGGGATCGCTGGGCCTGTTGGGCCTACGCCACCGTTTTTCGACAGGCGGAAACGTGCGAACAAGTTGCCACCATTGAAGCTGGCGTTCGCAGGCACGTCGAAACAGAAATTCTGCGCCGTCACGCCACCATTTGGAATGGTTGCACCAGTTGGGGCGAAATTGCCCGTAGTCAGTTGCTCATTCGCTTCGAATGTGCCGTTGCCGTTGAAATCTATCCAAGCCTGGAGGAAAGCAGGGCCGCCGGTATTGTTGCGGGCTGTTACTTTCACACAAGCGGTATTGCCTGGGATCAATGGTGTTGGGAATGTGATACCATTTTCATCGTCGCCAAGTGGCGAGCAAATACCCAGTGAACCGGGACCTGCATTGCCATCGTCGCCACCGGTCATAAAGCCGGCCATCGCTTCTGGCTGTCCGTCAATATCCACGTCCACACAAGAACCCAAATATAGGTCTGGCGTAACGGTGTGTACCGCTCCGTTGGCGGCTTGGGTCGTAGCATAAGTATTGGGCAAGTCGCCAAAATCAAATCCTAAATAACCAAAGTCAAATGTTTGGTTGATTTGATTGTCAGGATAAGCCGCAATCACGTTTGGCGCGTCGCCTGTACCATTTTCACCAATCGGCATATTGCCAGGTGAAAGGTTGTTGGTTGAGAAGGCCACGCCCAAAGGCTGGTCAGCATCAATCACATCAAAGGCATTGCCACCCACATTGATATTCAGTGTCGGAACGTAGCCAAACGGCGGAACGCGCATTTGGTAGTTCTGATTGGGGGTGATACCACAGAAGAGGTATTTGCCCTTTACACCAGCTACTGTTTCCGTCAAGTCCGTGTAGATACGGTCATCACCGGCAGGAAGAAGCGCATTTTGCGGGGTCTGGATAATACCGTCCGTACCCGCCCAAACGAGCTGTACGGTTACGTTGTCAATGCCCAATTGTGGGGGTTCATTTTGCAAACCATCTGTATTGGCATCAATCCAAACCAGGTTACCCGCTTTAGCGACAGGGATTTTGTAATCCTCCACTTCACCAATCGGGAAAGGCATAACCGCTGGGCCGCCTGCGGTCAGGTTGCCATTCGGGCTGATCCGAGCACGCAGGAAGGCTGCACCGCCTGCGAATGTAGCATCCGCCGGAACAGTGAAGCAATAGTCCAAAGCCTGAGTGCCACCCGTGATGAGTGCGCCGGCTGCTGGAGCAAATGCACCAGTGTTGAGTTTTTCGCCTGCGTCAGCTACATCACCGTCGCCATTGAAGTCGATCCAGATTTGTAGGCGAGCGTCAGAACCCGTAGTGTTCATGGTCGTTATGGTCAGGCAAGCTTCAAAGCCCGGTATCATCGGGGTTTTAAACACGATGCCACCCTCGTCGTCGCCCAGGCCGCCTTCGTTGTAACCGCCCTGATTGTTGTCGTCGCCGCCGATCATAAAGCCAGCCATTGCTTCCGGCTGACCATTGAGTTCACCGTCTACACGGATACCCAATTTGAGGTTGGGGTTCACAATGTGTTTTGGACCATTGGAGGCAATATCGGTGCCGTAGGTGTTCGGCAAATCACCGTAATCCACGCTCACAAAACCGAAATCGTAGGTCAAATCATTCTGATTGTCCGGGAAATTCGGGTCATTCGGAACGTCGCCTGTACCATTTTCACCCGTAGGCAAAGTTGTCGGCGGATTCGGAATGGCCACTATTGTGCCAGCAGGATTTTCGGAATCAATCACATCGTTGGCACCCTGATTCAACTGCGTGGGGATAAAGCCCACTGGGTTGGTTGGTACGCTCAGTTCGTACATTCCGGGTGTAAGACCCACGAACATGTACTGGCCATTGATGCCCATATTAGAGGTCGTAACGGTGTAGGTAACATCGTCGCCTCCGCCTACCACGCCATTCGTACCGAACCAAACCAGTCGCACGTTTACGCCGTTAAGGCCGTTGGTGTTGGGTTCGTTTTGAAGACCGTCGTTGTTGTTGTCGTTCCATACGTAGTTGCCGATTTTTGACAGCGGCAATTTGTAATCTTCTACCTCACCAATCGGGAACGGCATGTTTTCCGGTCCATTTGCTGGCAAATTACCCGCAGGTGAAATACGGAAACGAGCGAATGCATTACCACCTGTAAACGTGGCCGTTGCAGGTACATTGAAGCACAATTGTGCATTCGTCAGGCCACCAGCAGGCACTACTGCACCACCACCAGCAGCATTGAAAGCACCCGTTGTGATGGCTTCTCCAGCATCGGCTACATCGCCGTCGCCATTGAAGTCAATCCACATTTGAAGTACCGCAGGAGCGGTAAACATATTCATCGCAGTTACGCGAATACAAGCCTGGTTGCCAGGTACCATCGGAGATTCGAAGACGATACCGTCTTCGTCATCGCCCGCGCCCCCTTCATTGTAACCACCTGTATTGTTATCGTCACCACCGCTCAATAAACCGGCCATTGGGTCGGGCTGTCCGTCTGCATCGGAGTCCACACGAGCACCGAGTTTGAGGGCTGGGTTAATGGTGTGTACTGGGCCGTCAAGCGCACTGGCATCGGTTGTGCCGTAGGTATCGGGCAAATCGCCGTAATCCAAGGCTACAAAACCGAAGTCAACTTGTAGGTTGTCTTGTGCATCCGGGAAGTTGTTGAAACCACCTGGGTTATCGCCTGTACCATTTTCACCCGTAGGCAAGCCGGGCAATACCGGAATCATCACCATTTCGCCGGTGTTGTTGTCGGCGTCTTGGTTTTCATTGCCACCTTGATTGAGTTGTGTTGGTACAAAACCGGTTGGATTGGTAGGTACGCTGACTCTGTACGCGCCGGGCGTCAAGCCCCAGAACATGTATTGGCCGTTGTTGCCACCCATAGCAGCCGTTGTGGTTTCGTAAGTCCGGTTGTCGCCGAGGGTAATAATATCACCATCGGGTCCACCCCATACCATTCGTACCAATACGCCATTTAGGCCATTGGTTCCTGGCTCGTTTTGGAGACCGTCGTTGTTGTTGTCGTTCCAAACATAGGTGCCAATTTTGGCCACCGCTACTTTATAGTCTTCTACTTCACCAATAGGGTACGGGCCATTGGCTGGGCCGCCCGATGTAAGACCACCGGTAGTAGAAATACGGAAACGCGCCATGGCCTGACCACCATTGAAGGTAGCGTTGGCCGGTACTTCAAAACACATGAGTTGATTCACCACACCACCGTTTGGAATGACTGCACCCGTTGGGGCAAAGTTTCCAGTAGTGAGTTGTTCGCCTACATCAAATGAGCCATTGCCATTAAAGTCTATCCAGCCTTGCAACACTGCGTTTGCACCCGTTGAATTGGTTGCAGTCACGCGGATACAAGCCGTGTAACCCGGAATGAGCGGGGTTTCAAAGAGTACAATGCCATTTTCATCATCGCCATTGCTGCAAGCGCCATAACGCGCTACTGCATTGAGATTGTTATCGTCGCCGCCCGCCATCAAGCCCGCCATGGGTTCTGGCTGACCGTCGGTTTCGCCGTCCACACAAGTACCGAGGTATAGGTTGGAGTTCAACAAGTGCACGGGGCCATTGGCACCCTGTGTCGTGCCATACGTTTCGGGCAAATCTCCAAAGTCAAGGGCTGTGTAACCAAAGTCATGGGTCAAATCATTCTGATTGTCCGGGAAATTGGGATCATTCGGATTGTCATTGATACCATTTTCTCCGGTAGGCAAAGTGGTTGGCGGATTCGGAACCGTAAACATCTGCATGTTCGGGTCGTCTGAGTCCGTTACATCACTGCCTACATTCACCAAAGTGAGTGTGAAGCCCGGAGGAGGGTTAGGAATGGTCACGCCATAATTGCCAGGGCTTAAGCCAAGAAACATATACACGCCATCGCCGCCCATGTTGGACGTTGTGGTGTTGTAAACAACATCATTGCCACCGCCGGCTACGCCGTCTGGGCCAAACCAAGTAAGTCGTACTTGTACGCCATTCAGGCCTACCTCTCCTGCATCTTGCTGACCGTTGTTGTTAGCATCCCACCACACTAAGTTACCCATTTTAGTAAGGGGTACTTTGTAATCTTCTACCTCACCTAAGGGAGGAACTGAACCAGTAGGATTGCCTGACGGCAAATCGCCCTGAGGTGACAAACGGAAACGAACCATCGCTTGTCCACCCGTAAAGTCGGCATCCGCCGGAACATTGAAGCAATAGCGTACATTTACCACGCCACCATTTGGAATAACGGCGCCATCTCCCACAAAATCGAGGGAAGTGAGGGCTTCATTGGCATCAAAAGTGCCATTGCCGTTGAAATCTACCCATCCTTGCAGATAGGCGTTTCCACCTGTATTGTTGGTAGCCGTTGCGCGGATACAAGCCACACTGCCGGGTACCATTGGCGTTTCAAAAACGACTCCGTTTTCGTCATCGCCCGCTGGACTGCAAGTGCCTTGTGTACCGTTACCCGCATTGTTATCGTCGCCGCCAGCCATGAGGCCAGCCATCGGATCGGGTTGTCCATTTTGCTCACCATCCACACAAGTACCGAGGTACAGGTCGGGCGTGGTGACGTGTGCGGGGCCTTGATTGGCTTCGGTGGTGCCGTAAGAATCGGGCAAATCACCGTAGTCAAGTCCTACATAACCAAAGTCAAAAGTCAAGTTGTCGCGGGAATCTGGGAATCCATTGGTGCCGCCTGGATTGTCGCCCATGCCATTTTCACCGGTAGGAAGCACGAAGTTGGACGGGATGTTAACCATCACACCCGTAGGATCATCGGCGTCGGTTACGTCGTTGCCATTGTTCAGCACGGTTGGAATACCGAGTGGACTTACTGGCACACTCAATCTGTACACGCCCGCAACCAGACCGCAAAAATCGTAAATACCATTGGCGCCATTGGCCGTAGCCGTTGCGGTGGTGTAAGTACGGTTGTCATCAGCCGTAATGAAGTTGGCATCCGGACCCGCCCATACTAATTGTACATTGGCATTATTGACGCCTGCCGAGAGGGGTTCGTTTTGAATACCGTCGTTGTTGTAATCATTCCAAACGAGGCTGCCCACCTTGGCCAAGTTAATTTTGTAATCTTCTACCTCACCGAAGCCACCGGCCCCCCCTGTACCAAGGCCGCCTGTTTCCGACAAACGGAAACGCGACATTGCCTGTCCACCTTGAAAAGTGGCGTTAGCGGGAACGGTAAAACAGAACAATTCGGCATTGACGCCGCCAACGGGAATCACTACTCCAGCTGGAGCGAAATCCCCAGTGGTCAGTTGTTCGCCAGCTTCAAAAGTACCGTTGCCGTTGAAATCAACCCAGCCTTGCAATACTGCGGAGGCCGCAGTCATGTTCATGGCTGTGATACGAACGCAGGCTTCTGCGCCGGGAATCATGGGTGTTTCAAAAACGATTCCGTTTTCATCATCGCCATTGCCGCCGCAAGCACCAATGGCTGCAATACCAGCATTGTTGTCATCACCACCAGCCATCAATCCAGCCATAGCTTCTGGTTGACCATCAATTTCAGCATCCACGCAGGCGCCTAGTTTCATATCTTGTCTAATCCAGTGCCAAGCGCCATTGTTGGCTTCCAGCGTACCATAGGTATTTGGAAGATCACCATAATCAGTGGGGATTAAACCAAAATCATAGGTAAAATTGCTTTCCCCTGGAGCTCCTGTGGTTACCAGTATTTCAATATCGCCATTGGGCTTCAGCACACCATCGTTGTCGGTATAGTCAACGAGGCCTGTGCCCGCTTGGTTTGAAGAGGTTAAGAGGAAATTATTTAAGGGTTGGCCATTGGAAAATTGAGCAGCCGGAATACAAATACTATAATCCGTATTAGATTGTGGCCCGGGCTGATTGCCTGGCTGGCTTAGATCTCCATCGATGACATTCACCGTTGTAAAATAGAAATTACCCGTGGGACTTGTGGTGGTAGTGGCCAGAACCGTACCGGCACTATTCTTCAAAACCACTTGTATATTTGGTAAGCCTGGTTCGTCGGCATCTTGAATACCATCGCGGTCAAAATCTGCCCAAATACGATTTCCTAATGAAATTGGGGCTCGTTCGCCAGCTATTTCAACATCACCCAAACCGTTGGCCTTACTAACGGCAGCACCGGGGCCACCTAGGGTAAAAAGGTCTTCAAAAACTTCATAAGCCGAATTTGCTACCTGTGCACCCGTCGTATTATTCAAGCGCATGGTACCACCCGACCTGATACGAATCGGATCAAGCCATACAGCTACTACATCGCCAGCCCCCGGCAAAACAGCCAGGCCACCTTGCACTGATTCTACGTGAAATAAATTGTCATTATAATAGTCAGCCGTACCTGGACGGGTGACTATTGTGTAATTGCATACTCCATTGACAAATGAGGCATTGGCCCGAAGCAATTCTCCGGCGGTTGCGTACTCATAATTCACCAGGTTGCCAGCATAGTTATTCGTATTAATGCCATACTGATTGCCTTTGCGGTCCATGATACCGACCAACATATTTCCCTGATCATCAAATTCAATATCCGAAAGGATCGGCTCTGCGATCTCGCGCTCGGTCCCGGAGAAAAACCGGCTGAGCCCACTTTGCGTACTGTAACCCCAGGGGATCCATGGGCGCTCACGTCCGTAGACAAAACTAAAATTTAGGAGCGGGGCAGAAAAGTTCTGAGAACCCGGATCAAATTCATAGACATAACCCCTGATGTCTGCTCCATTTCCATTGATAACGGGTGACACGACGTCGCCAGCCAGGTTTTGACCAGAAAGCACGAGGCCAACAAATATTTTACCACGAGCATATTTTAATGCGAATGGGCGGTGCTCCCCTTGTGACCCGATAGTCCCAGGGTCAGGCACTGACCAGCTGCGAACCCGGCTTCCAACATTACCCAAAGTAGGCGCTTGTGGATTCTTTGTATCGAACAGATCAATCTCGTAAAGTTTGCGATCCCACAAATTCATTACATACAAATACCTGCCATCATCAGAAATATCAATGTCTCCAATGGATACTTTGCCCACTTGGTCACCTGCTGCATAGTCAGTACTTGGTGTTTCGCTAAGGGCCGGAAGACCGCGTTGATTATTGTTACCTACAAAGCCGCTTACAGGGCTGGTATTGTTACCAGGGTTTGGCGGGTATGCTACCTGGTTATGATCCCAGGTATGAATTCCAATAGCGTCAAGGTTCAGAAAATTCGTAACTGCACCTGTACTTGGGTTAATCATGTAAATGCCGCCCGGACCCAAAGGACCTAATCCACAATGGCGGCGTATGGTTGCTGAAGAAAAAACCACTTTAGCCGTTCGGGAATATGCAACACCCCAAAGGGTTCCCACTTGTCCAAAATCTGCCAGCTTAGTAGGTGGCAAGGTGCCTCCTTGACCAGGGATACCATTATCCTGATAATTAAATTTTACAAATGCAGGTTCTGCAGCTACATTGCTATTGGGAGCGTCCGGGTTGCCAGTCGCGTAACAAGGGAGGTAAATTTCCGGATTGTTGCCTTGTACCCACTCACCAGGATAGTTGATTGCGAACCGGACATTGTTTTGCTGCCCCGTAATAAATTGGACGCTCGTACCAAATACGTTGCCAGCGAGACTCTCAAAGTCAACATCGTTGGCCAAGGAGCATTCAAATGAATTTGGAATTTCAAATTCGATCCGAACCGATTCGCCAGGATTTGCTGCACGACCAATTACAGATATGGCAAAGTTGTAATTGCCACTTGCGTCGGTCACGGTGGTACCAATCAATTGATCTTTCGCAGGTAGCGTTGCATTCGCGTACAATTTAACATTAACGCCTTGTACCCCTGGCTCTGCGCCTGTTTTCAAGCCATTGCCGTCAAAATCACGAAAAGCCGTTCCAGACTGCGCAAAAAGCGCAGTTGAAAAGGCTAAACTAACAAACACAGCAATGCCACCCAACAATCTTTTCTTGAAAACGCTTGAAAAGAAATCGGGTGCCGGATATTCCGGCTACATCCTTTTCAACAAAGATTTAGCAAATGGATTTGCCGTAATAAATAAAACAAACATCACCAACATCAAGGCAATTGGTAATGCCCATGCCCATCCACTGTCAGCAGGCACAGCATTTGCTGCAACCTCAGCGCCGATGGAGAAAGGCATGGAAAACATTGCCCACACCAAGAGGACAACAGCCGCAAAAGCCGAAGGGGCGCTATGCCCCCGTTTCAGACTTTGGACAAACTTTTCAGTTAAGTAACTTCTTTTCATGAGAAACTGAATTATGATAATTAATATTAAAAATGAATGTGTCAATGCAGGAACGCCAATCTGAAAACCCGGGATTATTGAGTTGACAATGCTGCGTTTTAAAAGGCATTTGTGTGTTGGCATTTCATTTTGATTATGCCGTTTCCACCTTTTTATTTGGATCAACCGACCACGGAGCGGCAGAATTCTTTAACCCTGCCGCTATCCGTCGGTCTATAAATCCATGAAAAATTTATGCTTATGGTTAAAAATCTACGGTCAGAAACTGGGGAGATTCCCAAACTGAGTAGATTCCAGGTTTTATAACCACTGTCATACAATCCAATACATTTGAGAACCTTTCTGGCAGCTCGTAGGCTTCAAACACCTGGAACAACATCCAGCCAAAATGCCGTCTGACGAACCTGGGGTCCATCTCCGATTTCCAAAAGCTGATGCTGATATTCCCGGACTCCTTCGCCGTTATCCACGCCGTTATTTTCTTGCATTTGCAAGTTGTCTGCTCTTTGTAGGCCATTACCCGGCAGATCCCCACACCCTGACATCCCGATCCGGGGGAGCCTAGGATTACGTCTGCCTTTATCCTTCGTTGAGGGTTGCGGCTCGGCATCGCATGTACTAAGGCGTGCTGTGCCATTGCTATTGTTGAATCCATAATTGATCATTGTCCAAAAGATTAGATTTGCCCTGAATAAGCGGGCAGGCGGGGTTAGAGAAAAATCGGGTTGGAGGTCACACGCCTGCAATGTCAATGATGATGACATCGCTAGAATTTTGGAAAACTTGAAAAAAAGTATTGAGTGCTCTCTGGGAGCAACCGAGGGTAGGCATAACTTTCATGATGACTTCGTTGATTATTGTGTGAATGATTATGAAGTCAAAGGTGCGGCAAGACCCAAGCGGGAGCCGTGACAGTTGCACGCGGATTTTCACACAGGCTTTTTGGGTTTTTTCTGTCTATAAAATTTACAAGTAATTAGTAATCAGTATTTTAGTTTTTTAAAAAACTATTTTCACCATATCTAACACCTCGGTTTTAGGCATAAAAAAACGTCTGCCAAGCGGATCAAATCGCTTGGCAGACGTTTTTATGGCCCTGAATTCGGCCTATTCAAATTTCAAAATGAGCAGTTTTTCAACCTTTACTCCGATGTCGTTGACTTACAGGTTTTTCCAAACTACCCTCGAAGCACCCTCATTATAGAATTATCACATTATCAAATTATCAACGTCCTTTCGTATAGTTCAGTACCTCCAGGGCCATTTCCCACAAATGCTCGTAAGGTATGATTTCAATTTCATGGGTTTGGTAAGCTACTTCCAGCGGTTGGGTATGTAGCATATCGATGTATTTCTGTGCCTTCTTTTCAACAATATCATGGTGGAAGGAGGCAGCAGGAATTTGCATCAGCGCCTTGATAAAACAACTGCTTCTAAAGGTCTCGTTTTGTTTCAGGTAACGGCTGCAATACTTGTTAACCGCCTCCATTCGGTCAATAGATTGATCGAAGTTGCTTTCATAAATACTGAACAAGATTTGAATGACCAGGATGGGGGTGTTCATCCCTTGTTTGTCTTTTGAATAGGTTGGAATTTCATTCAGGAATTTGGCAACTTTGAATTTGGATACGTAGCCAGTGGGGAATTTGATTTTCCCGATGCATACAAGGTAGTGTGCATACGCTTCATAGATTTTCCACATCTCCTCAATATGCGCCGGGTGAGTGCCCGTTTTCATCCTCTTTTGAACCATGGCGCATACTTCAAAAGCTTTGGAGTAGCGTTTTGTATACATGGCAAGTAGAAAAAACAATTCCTGGAGTTTGTACCAGTTGAAGGAACCTTCGTCAAAAATAGATTGATACTGTTGAATAACCTTCTCGCCTTTTTCAAATTCCTGCAATTGAATATAACACACAATCAATTGATAATAGAAAGCTTGCAAGGCAAGGTTACTTTCAAAATCCTTATTTTTGAAAAATTCAATTGCTGACTCACATACGATAGCTGTACTGCCATACTCATTTTTACTGCTGGGTATCATCACCTCAATCAATCGCCCACTCAGGTGCAACCTGAAAGAATCTGATTGTTCCATATAAGGCGCTATGCGGTCAAAACAGTGCTGGGCTTCCTCTGAAATAGGTGTTTTGGCAGCCTTACTATTGACATAATGACTGACCAAATGGGTATAAGAATCCTCTACCTCATTTTCCATCATCCACACTTCCTGATACTTCCGATACATATCGCGGTAAAGGCTGTATTTGGAAGTATCGCCATAAATGGTGCCATAGTGCAGCCGCAATGATGACAGCGCACTCAGGGTCAGTTCTGTAAATTCGTATTGGATGGTTTGTTTTAACAATCCCTCAATGATACCGATGCTGACTCCTTTGACATTTTTAGACATCAAAAGCATGGCAGCCGCCCATTTCCGATTGCATTCGAAGTAGGCTTTTTGGCGGTCAGAGCTGGTATTCGCCCTAAAGTCCACTAAAAAAACGACGTTGAGGATGCGTTCTTTTAAGCGTTCGCGAAGGTTTATAAATTTGGAACCTGCCGTTTCACCGGGATACAACAATGCTACAGCATCCTCATCAGATGCAACACGTTCCTCGTGAATGGCGTCACAAAGTTGCTCCATCAAGGAGCCTGGTTCAAAAATAAATGACCAGAGTCCGCCAGATTTTAACCTGCTGATATTGATCGAGCGGATCAGTGCAATTAAATCCTGCATGGGGTTATCGTTGAATGAAAATAGAGAATCCCCGTTGCGCGTACTGCATTGAAATTCGATGAATTCCCATGCATTAGCAACAGGTCAAATAAAATCAACAATAAATTGAATAACCTTGGGAAGCCATGCCGTCGGATGACGAAATGGTCAAGAATCCTGTTCAAAAAGTCCTTTAACATGAGATTAAATATTAGTAAAAAGACGTGCCGATAAAAAAATCCATGTATAACAATTGTTAAGCACGGAAAAATCGCTTCATAGACAATGGATTAAAAGGAAATGGCAAAGATAATGTGGCAAAACGCCGCCTAACGCTTTCGTGTTTATGGCGTAGAATGGCGGGCAAAGTTGCTAAAAATTGTTCGGCAAACAAAAAAACAGCAAAAATCAATCCAATATTAATTTATTCAATATTAAGCTTCCAAGATAACCTAGTACGCTTAGAATAAAAAAATGCGTCATCCCTTGTTTTTGCAGGTGGAAAAACTGCGGAAAACACAGGCATTTGTGTATACATTGGTCGGACGATGAAAAATCGTCCGACCAAATGGCCCTCGCTGTTGTGTCAAAAGGTATGCAAGGTTAAAATTTTAAGAAGCATCCGATTTTAATTTGGCGTTTGGCACAACAGCTAATAAGTATAAGCGAATGCAGCCTTTCCCCTAATGCCGCAGCTGAAAACACCAAGGTTTCACGAAAATTCGGGATGACTCCAGTTGATTCTTTATAATTTGTAAAGCCTTTTACTTTACCTCTTCCGGCTTCTTTCCGGCCGCTTTCACGATTATGAAAAGTACCGTGCCAACAATCAGGAAATTAACCACCGCCGTGATAAAATTGCCGATTTTGATATTGCCCAGTATCACATTTGAAAAATCAGGCTCGCCAACAATCATCGCAATCGATGGGGTGATGATATCATTTACCATAGAGTCAATGATTTTTTGAAATGCCACAGCAATTACGAATGCTATAGCTACTGACAATACGTCGGCGCGAAAGAGAAATGCTTTGAGTTCGAAAATCATAAGTTGTTCGTTTTGTAATAATTGGTGAAATCATTTATCTCGTAAAGGTAAAAAACCCCAATTATTTGCCATGAAAATTTTAATCAATTCAGTCCTGTACTGATAGAAATAAATCTACTGCAATTCGATCCGCCAACAGCTTACCCGCCGTAAGAAGCTTATACTTTCCGTCCACTTCCACAACGCTGCCTTGCTGCAACCAAGGTGCCATGCTTGCCTCAAAATGCGTCATAAAATCGGGCCCGAATGCCTGAATTTTCACCCTGTCAACCCCCCACATCGTTCGGAGAGCAGTCATAATATATTCATTGTAGCGCTGCTCCAATGTCAGCACTTCTCGCTCAAAGGGTAGTATTCCTTTCTCTATATCTTTGATATACAACGCATTATTCGCAACATTCCATTGCCTGGATTGGCCATTGAAAGAATGCGCCGAAGGCCCAACCCCGAGATAGTGCTCCCCGCTCCAATAGTTGCTGTTGTGCCGGGCATAACGCCCCGGCCTGGCAAAATTGCTGATCTCATAATGCTCGTAGCCCTGCTGTGCCGTAGCGTCAACGAGGTATTCAAATTGCCGGGCAGCGCGCTCCTCATCCACGGGTGGTTGCTGGCCTTTGCGTACAAAAGTTCCCAGTGCCGTCCCCTCCTCTACCGTGAGGCAATAACAAGACAAGTGCGGCACTTCGTACTCGAATGCCAGGCGCAGATTTTCTGCCCATTGCGCATCGGGTGTTGTGGGAGCGCCGTAAATCAAGTCAAGTGTCAAATCTTGAAACCCGGCAGCCAATGCATCATCAAGGCTCGCCCGCGCGTGCCGCGCGTTGTGCGCGCGATTCATCCAGGTGAGGTCAGCATCTGCAAAAGATTGTATGCCAATGCTCAAACGGTTGATCGGAGTATAGTTTTTCAAGTCGCTCAGCTTCTCCTTCGTCAAATCATCAGGATTGGCCTCTAGGGTGATTTCGGCCCCCGAAGCAACCGTGTGTAATTGATGTATTGTGTCAAAAAGCTGCTCCATATCCTTCAAATCCAGCAAAGAAGGGGTGCCGCCGCCAAAATAAATGGAGTCCAGGGGCTTCCCTTCGAGGTAGTCTTTTTGCAGCGCCAATTCTGCCAGAATTGACGCGACCATGGCATCCTTGTTCCGCAGGGACGTGGAAAAGTGAAAGTTGCAGTAGTGGCAGGCTTGCTTGCAGAAGGGGATATGGAGGTAGAGGCCGGGCAAATTTTAGTTATGAGTGATGAGAGATGAGTGATGAGTTTGAGTTTGAGCGTTTCAAAGGTAGGGATTGGGGGGGCGTTTTGGTGTAAATTAAATATTAGGTTCCATTTTGGCGATTAATTCCAGGGCTGAGCCGTGGTAGCGCATGATCCCTGACCGCAGTGTTGGCAGTTTTAGAAGTGGTTCTATTGTTGGCGCGTCCAATGGCAGCCACTGCACAAAACGCGATATCAGGCACGGCTTATCCGCCAATATTTCCGCATCGGAGCCCACAATACCAGCGCCAAGCAGGGTTCCTAATGGGGTGGCGGCAACTAAAATGTCTCCTATGCGCAGGCGCAAGCCGTAACGCGTGAGCTGTGTACGTGTGGCCGGGCGCAAGCTAGTCCCTGCCAGCCAATGGCGCAAGGTTGGCTCATCCAAAATGTCGGTGCAAGGCCAGTTTGAGGCTACCTGTTTTAACGAAAGGCTGTGCCGCTGGTGGTTGTGCCAGTGATTCCACTCCTGGGTTGTTTTGGCTACGACCAGCCAGGTTTTTGCACCCGAGACAACGCTCCTGCGCAAGTCGTGCATCGACCAAAGCGCTGGCCGATACAGTTGAGAAAAGGACAAGTGGCGCGGCTGCAAATTACGCAACACCGCAATGGGTTGGCACTTGCTGGCCAATGCCGCAAATGCCTGCGTAAACTGGTGGGCCAAGTCAACATCATGCACAACGACCACATGGTCAAGCTGCTCCGCTCGCGTCCAATTGTAAGAACCCGTAAGCACACGACAGCCATCAGCAACGGCGAATTTATGGTGCAGCAAACCTGGGCCGGTGTATGCCATTACGGCTGCGCCAGCCTTTTCCAGCGTCAGAAAATCGAGTCCGCGCGGCTGAAAATTGATGTGGTCGTAATCAAGCAGGAGTTTTACCTGGATTTTTCGGGCGCAGGCCTTTTGCAGTGCCTCAAAAATCAGGGGATGGGTAAACCAGCAAACTCCTGCGATTAAGGTACTTTTAGAGGTGTCTAGGAAGGCAATTACGCTTTCAGCGCAGTTTTTAAAGGACGAAGCGTGCATGGTTGGTGGGTCGGGTTTCTTTTAAAGATACGGGGGATTTGGGGGAAATGCAAGTACATTTGAGCATTCATAAGCCTGCCCATATTGTGTTCTTGTTGCATCGTCAACTAATTGTACCATATTCGCAAACACAATAATAGTATCATGCGTATTGTCTTTTCCCTAACCCTGCTTTTCTTCTTATCCCAAGTCTCCTACGCACAAAACGCCTGGATTGTTTCAGGTTTCATTTCTGGCGACAAAGGTGAACCATTGGCAGGAGCTTCTGTCATCGCCAACAATGTTTTGGCAGCAGTTTCTGACACTTCAGGCTTTTATTCTTTAACGCGCCAGGAAATTCCAGGGTCGATTACCATTCGCTGTCTGAGTTATTTCCCGCAAAAAACAAATTTAAAAGCTACCGATTTTCATCAGGGAAAGGCCCGTATCAATTTTTCATTGGTAAACCAGGCGCCCGTTTTGGACGAGATAACTATATCCGCAAAGCCCATAGAAAAAATCCTGAAAGAAGATTTTACGACCGATTTATACGACTTTGGATTTGTCGGGAAAAATCTGTTGTTGCTGTTACGGGTAAAAAAACAGTATTACATTCAACTTATTCGGGACGATGGTGAACGGCTTTCAAGCATGACACTACCTGAAGAATGTCGGGTGTTACACCACAGTTGTATGGGCAATTTTCATGTGGTCGGGGAGAAATCCGCCTGGGAAATTGCCCTTCGCGGCAACACCATTGACACCCTTACCCGTTACAGCGCTACCAGCTTCCACCAACTTGTCGAACCCTGTGCACAGCAATCAGGCGGGCGATATTATATGGCAAAGCATGGGCTGCTAAACCAATCGTTGTCATACATTGTTTATGAGGACAACAAGCCGCCCAGGTTAGCTTTCAATATCACGGACAAAAAAGGTATGGAAATGGCACAAGCCGCATTGGGTGATTTTTTTAGCGGAAAACCAATGATTTTCCGAACCTCCCTGTGGGCTAAGGCTCCCGGCCCTACTGCAGAATTTGAAGTTTATGAGAACCTTGGCGCTTTAGAAGGCTTAAATACAGTGGAAAAGCTGATAAGCCAGTCTGGCTATGGTGGTGATCAAATTTACCGCCTTTCAGAGCTTGAAACAATCCGACGCGATTCGGTGTACGCGCCCTTATTGAAAATCAATGATACCCTTTGCCTATTTGACCACACCAATGGCCGTTTATTGCGTTTTGGCCCACATTTGGAGCGAACCGATATGATTTTTATAGATTATCAAAATACAAAAGGTTGGCGGAAACTATTGCTTCAAGATGCCACAAACAATCGGGTTTATACCCGGTTTTCCAATCAAAATGGATTGGTGTTGAAAGAGATTGACCCAAAAACGGGTCAGGTAGGAAAAATGTACGATTTGAAATTGGCGCCCTACCTCGCTGACAAATTCAAAATACGCAACGGAGTGCTGTATTTTATCGGGCAGCCAGAGGTGACCATCCCCAACAAGATCTTGTATAAAATGAATATTTTTGCAGCAACTATAAAACCTTGACACACAAAATGTTTCGCTACATACTTCTTGCAACCCTGTTATTGTGCCTCGCCATCGCCTGCGAAAACCAAACCTACCAAAGTGGCGGAAGATTGTACAAAACGATGTGCGCCAATTGCCACATGGATGCTGGCGAAGGCCTGGGTGCCCTGATTCCACCCATTGCGGGTTCTGATTACCTGGGGAAAAACCGCGATAACCTGCCCTGCGTCATTCGACATGGCTTACAGGACACCATCGTGGTGAATGGGAAAATCTACAGCGAAAACATGGCGGGCATGCCTGGGCTTTCAGACATTCAAGTGACCAATTTGCTAAACTACATCAATACAACCTGGGGGAATAAAAACCCGGTGTATAGTTATGAGGAGGTGACGGCGTTGTTGGCGAAGTGCCGTTGAGGCCACACTACTGGATGCCAAACGTCGTGCCCGTTACACGCAAAAAAAAGTTTCACACAACGACACAATGGCGAGATGCTCTTGGTCTACATAATCGGAAGCGCCAAAAGCGAAGCCTTTTGCGTTGTGGCGTTGTGGCGTTGTGTCGTTGTGTGAAATAAAGACGTCCCGTCATGTGCATTGCGACAAGTTTTGGAAGATTTTTTACCTTGTCCGAAATTTTACCAATATGAATCGTTACCGCCTCCTCCTACCCGCCCTCCTGCTTTTCTTAAGCACCGCTCCCGCCCAAAAAGTCTACACACCCGACTGGGAATCGCTCGACGCCCGCCCTACCCCGGAATGGTGGCTCGATGCAAAATTCGGCATTTTTATCCACTGGGGCATGTACTCCGTTCCCGCTTTCACAAAAAAAGGAAACTACGCCGAATGGTACCAAAACTCCCTGGAAAGCAACAACCACAATGGCCTGGTGAAGGCATACCACGAAAAAAATTACGGCCGCCGCACCTATTACGACCTGGCAGAAGACTTCCACGCAGAATTGTTTGAACCCGATGAATGGGCCAAGCTGTTTGAAGATGCCGGTGCCAAATACGTCGTACTGACCTCTAAACACCACGACGGCTACTGCCTTTGGCCCAGCAAACAAGCCTCCCTCACCTGGGGATTCCCCTGGAGCAGCGATGTGGTGGGCCCTGGCCGCGATCTGGTGGGCGATTTATTCAAAGCCCTGAACAAAACCTCCGTAAAACCTGGGCTGTACTTCTCTTTGTATGAATGGTACAACCCGCTGTGGCTGTTCGACAAGGCCAAATTCGCGCGTGAACACTCTATGCCACAACTGTATGACGTGGTAGACCGCTACCGCCCCTGGGTGGTATGGGCTGATGGCGACTGGGATGCCACGCCCGATCAGTGGAAATCACCAGAATTCCTTGCCTGGCTGTACAACCAAAGCAGCGTCCGCGACCGGGTGGTCGTGAACGACCGCTGGGGCAGCGGCGTGCGGTTCAAACACGGCGGCATCTACACCCCCGAATACCAACCCGATATGGATTTTGAAGACCATGCCTGGGAAGAAAGTCGGGGCATGGGACATTCTTATGGCTACAACCGCGCCGAAGACGCCTGGGATTACAACTCCACGCAATCGCTGGTGTTGCACCTGGTCGACAAAGTATCCCGAGGCGGTAATTTCCTCCTCGATATTGGCCCCGACGCGCACGGGAACATTCCGCCCATCATGCAGGATCGGCTATTGGAAATGGGCAAATGGCTCAAAATCAATGGTGAAGCAATTTACAATACCCGGCGCTGGCGCGCACCCAGCCAGTGGAGCGAAGGCCGCCGCGACTGGAAACCGGAACTGACAGAAGGCTGGAAAACAGACGGCGACGCGCTGCTAAAAATGACCGTTGATCCCGAGCCTGGTTTCGCGGTGAAGGAGTTGTTTTTCACCTGGAACCCCAAAGCCAAGGCGGTGTACGCCATTTTCCCGCGCTGGCCCACCGACCGAAAACTAACGATCAAAGACCTGCAATTGCCGCTCACGGGCGCGGAAGTGACCTTTTTAGCCACCAAACAAAAACTGAAAGCGGAAAATATCGGTGGTGACCTGGTGGTTACGTTGCCAGAATACAACCCCAATAAAATCAAAGGAGATCAGGCTTTTGCGATCAAAATATCGGGGGTGGGCGATTTTGTAGCCAAGCCCATCATTGATGTCACCTATGATGTTGAAACCGTTAAACCAAGCGTCGCCATCAGCTGTAGCACACCGCAGGTGATAATTCGCTACACCACCGACGGTACCGAGCCCAAAGAAACATCGGCGACCTATTCAAAGCCGTTCTCTCCTGCCACCGCCTGCAAAGTGCGCGCGAAAGCCTATAAAACCGGACTGCTTTCCAGCAATGAAAACAGTGAGACCGTGAAGTTGTACAACCTTATGCCTGCACTCTCCATGTTCCGCGCGCCGGCACCCGGGCTTACCGTCCAGGTGACCACCGTAAACGGAAAATACAGCACTGAAAGCATTCAAAATGGCCTGGTGGAACAAAGTGGAACGGTGCCTGTGATCGAATTGGACCCAATTTGTGAAGACAAATGCGGCATGATCTGGAAAGGCTTCATCAACATCGAGGAAACAGGTGGCTACCGCTTCTGGACGGAATCTGACGATGGCTCTATGCTGTACCTGGATGGGGATGTTGTTGTCGACAACGACGGCGACCATGGCATGGAGGAAAAATCGGGCATTGCCAATTTACAGAAAGGCTGGCATGCGCTGAAGGTGCTGTACTACAATGCTGGTGGGGGTTTGGGGTTGAAAGTGCGGTATGCACCGTTGGGGGTTGGGAAGCGGGAGTTGACGGAGCGTATGTTTGGGCATTGAGGATTCCACGCGACTTATTGGAACACGGATTGAAGGGTTCCCCTTACCCCCTCGCCCGCCACTTCACTCCCTCATACCATATCACCGACAAAAACCCAATTCCCATACTCACCCCTAACTGCGTCGCATTCAACGCCTCAAACTCAAAGAACTGCGCCAAAGGCCGCACGAAAATCAACAGCCCCGAAATCAGTAACGTCGCAAAAATGACCATCGGTACTAGGTTGTTTTTGTAGCGCAGCGTGGTGAGGATGGAGTAGTAAAACGAGCGGTTGACAAGGGTGAGGAAAATATTGGCGGCAATGAGGGTGCTGAAAACCATCGTGCGGGTGACGGCCTCTCCAAAGCCTTGCTGCACGGCATACTGATAAGCCAATAAAGTGCCGACCGTAATCATCAAACCTTGTACTACACTGGTTGTAAGTTCCTTCCAATTGAAAAAGGTACTGGCAAATGGCCGGGGCTTTTGTTGCATGGTATTTTGCTCCATCGGCTCGTTTTCATAAATAATGGAACAGGTGGGCCCCATGATTAACTCCAGGAAGATGACGTGCACCGGTGAGAAGATATTCGGATAAATCCAGCCGAGGGCCAAAGGCACAAACACGGTCAGTATGATGGGGACGTGGATGGAAATGACGTATTGGATGGCCTTTTTCAGGTTGCTGTAAATCTTCCGGCCCATGGCCACAGCATCCACCATTTTTGCCAAATCATCTTCCAGTAAAACCAAAGAAGCGGCTTGTTTGGCGATTTCAGTGCCATTTTTGCCCATCGCGATGCCGATGTGGGCCGATTTCAAGGCAGGGCCATCATTCACGCCGTCGCCGGTCATGGCCACGATTTCATTGTTGGCTTTCAGGGCGTTGATGATTTTTAACTTGGCATCGGGGAACATGCGCGTGAATACCTGCGTTTCCGCCACTTTTTCCTGCAACGCCGCGTCAGGCAAATGCATCAACGTTTCACCGGATGCTGCTTTGGCATAGCCCCTGAAACCGATCTGTTTGGCAATGGCAACGGTGGTAGCGGCATTGTCGCCCGTGATGATTTTCACTTGAATACCTGCATGGTAGAAGTCTTCCAATACGCCTTGGATATTGTGCTTAGGCGGGTCGTAAAACGCCACAAGACCCTTAAATTGAAACGAAAATTCGGTTTGCTTTTTCGGGAAATCATTGCCTGAAAAGCTGGACTCCCCTACCCCAAGCACGCGATAACCATCTGCCGCCAAGGTTTGAATGGCTGCTTCAATTTGCTTTTTTTCCGCTTGTGTCAGTTGGGAAACCCGTATCAATGCCTCCGGCGCGCCTTTGGCAGCAATAATACGCTGTCCCTTTTTAGCCTCAAAAATATGGGTCATCAGCGGTGGCTTGTCGCCCAACGGATATTCATGTACCATGTTGAAAAGTGGTCTTTCGTCCACAGGGTTTGCTTTGCCGTACGCCTGGTGCAAAACAATTTCCATGGGGTCAAACGGTATGGGTTCGCTGGCAAACATGGCGATACGGATCAACGTTTTTTCAGCTTCACCCAATGCCCCATCAGGCTCGGATATTTTATTTTCTGGGAAAACATAAAGTTTGGCCAGGCTCATTTTGTTTTCCGTGATGGTGCCGGTTTTATCCGTACAAATTACGGTAGCACTTCCCAAAGTCTCCACCGTTTTCATTTGTTTCACCACAATGCCCATTTTCATCAAACGCCAGGAACCAAGGGCCATAAACGTGGTGAAGGCAACCGGAATCTCCTCAGGCAAAATACTCATCGCCAGGGTGAGCGCCTTCAGCAAACTGTCCATCACATCCCGGGAATTGAAGTAATTAATGACCCAAACAATAGCAAACACCACAACCCCAACAATCACCATCTTCTTTACAAAACTGTTGATCTGCAACTCCAAGGGCGTTTTTTCCTCCACAATACTTTCCAGACTCTTGCCAATTTTACCCAGTTTGGTTTCATTTCCCACGGCGGTTACGGTGGCAATGGCCAGTCCGCTGGCCACCGTTGTGCCCCTGAAAACAAGATTGTCTTTTGTCGAGATGTCCTTAAACACCGACAAAGACTCTCCGGTCAGGATGGATTCATCAACGGAAAAATCATTCGACTGCACGATGATGCCGTCTGCAGTGATGGAGGAGCCTTCTTCTACCATCATGCTGTCGCCGATCACCAGCTCGTCGCTGTTAATTTCCTGTACTTCTCCATCTCGAATCACCTTGCATTTAGGTTGGGAAAGGTCTTTCAACTGGGCCAACGCGTTGCGGCTTCGGGAATCCTGGTACAAGGAAATGGTGGATACCAATACAATGGCGGCTGCCATGAAAATGGCGTCGCCTGGTTTGCCGCTGATGAGGTAAATGGAGGCTGCTACGAGCAAAAGCAGTACCATAGGCTCCTTTGCCAGGCTGATGATGGCTTGCCAAAAGCCATGCTCTTTTTTAAAATCCAGTTTGTTGTGGCCGTGCTGCGTTCTGGCGCGCAGGACCTCTTCAGCGCTTAATCCTTTGATGTTGAATTGTTGATCGGGCATGATGTATGGGCAAAGGGCTAAAAAAAGCGTGATAATAATAGCGGATGAAGCCTTTGGATATGAAGCAAAGTGTAACCCTCCAGCAAAGTTAGTGTTTATCAACAAACATACCATGCTAGAAAACAGGAGCGATGGGCTTAATATCACCCAAGACCGTGATTTTCATCATGCCAGCCCTGATGTTAATGCTGCACTTTTGGGCACAAATCAAAAAAAGTGCTATGCCATCATTTATCAAGAAATTCTCCGAAATATCCATCAACGACCTCCCACTCGTGGGCGGCAAAAATGCTTCACTGGGCGAAATGTTTTCCCAATTAACACCAAAAGGAATTCTTGTCCCCGATGGATTTGCGGTCACCGCTGATGCCTACCGGGCTTTTTTACAAAGCAACAATCTTCAAACCAAATTGCATGAAGCCGTTGCGGATTTGGATAAAAAGCACTTTAGCAACCTTGAAAAGATAGGCGCGCAGGCACGGGCTGTAATCCAGGGTGCCACCATGCCTGAAACGGTATCCGAGGCCATCAAGCAAGCCTACCGGGAATTACACCTGCGCGAAGGCGCTGCTATTTCGGTGGCCGTGCGCAGCAGTGCCACAGCGGAAGATTTACCTTCGGCCAGTTTTGCCGGGCAGCTGGAGAGCTTTTTGAATATTTCCGGGGAAGACGCTTTGGTGGAAACCGTTCACCGCTGTTTTGCATCCCTATTTACCAACCGCGCCATCAAGTACCGGGAAGACCAGGGCTTCGGCAACGTTGATGTCGCCATCTCCGTCGGCGTACAAACCATGGTGCGCTCCGACCTGGCGTCATCCGGCGTCGCTTTTACCCTCGATCCCGATACTGGTTTTGACAAGGTCATTATGATAGACAGCATTTACGGCCTTGGTGAAAACATCGTGCAGGGGCGCTCCACACCCGATGAGTTTGCCCTATTCAAACCGCACCTCAACACTGCTTACAATCCCATTATCCAGAAAAAAATAGGCGACAAGGAATGGACCATGGTGTATGCAAAAAATGCCAAGGCGACAGAACCCGTTGAAAACCATTTGACACCCGCGGAAAAACGCGACGTATACTCCATCAGCGATGCCGATGTACTTCAATTGGCCGATTGGTGCGCCAGAATTGAGCAACACTACCAAAGACCCATGGACATCGAATGGGCCAAGGACGGCCTCAGCGGCAAACTCTACATCGTGCAGGCCCGCCCGGAAACGGTTTATGGCGAAGGGCATGTTCACGCCATTGTGCGCAGCTTTGCCATAAAAACTAAAGGGCCAAAGCTGGCAGAAGGCATTGCGTTGGGGGAAAAAATATCGTTTGGACGGGCTCGACTCCTGCGCACGCCAAAAGATGCGCACCTGCTGCAAGAAGGAGAAGTGCTGGTCACCGACATCACCAATCCCGATTGGGATCCGATCATGAAACGCGCCGCCGCGATTGTCACCAACAAAGGCGGGCGTACCAGCCATGCCGCCATTGTAGCCCGCGAATTGGGCACCACGGCCATTGTCGGCTGCGGGAACGCCACCGATAAAATTCACGATGGCGACCTGGTTACGGTGAGTTGCGCGGAAGGAAAAACTGGTTTTATCTATGAAGGCAAAGCGGAGTGGACGGAAACGGAAAAAGATATTTCCAACCTGAAAATGCCCAAAACAGCGCCCATGCTCATCCTCGGCGATCCGTCCTTGGCATTCCAACAATCTTTTCTGCCCAACAGGGGCGTGGGTTTGCTGCGCATGGAATTTCTCATCACGCACCATATCAAAGTGCACCCGCTGGCGCTGACGCGCTTTGAGCAGCTCGCCGACCCGGCAGTTCGGGAGGAGATCACGCAACTGACCCGGCACTACCAGGATAAAAAAGTCTATTTCGTGGACAAGCTCGCGCAGGGTGTCGCCACCATTGCGGCGGCTTTTCACCCCCATGATGTGATCGTGCGCATGAGCGATTTCAAAAGCAATGAATACGCCAACCTGGTGGGTGGGCGGCAGTTTGAGCCGCAGGAAGAAAACCCGATGATCGGGTTCCGCGGCGCATCGCGGTATTATTCCCCGATGTACAAAGACGGGTTTGCGCTGGAGTGCAAAGCCATGAAAAAAGTGCGGGAGGAACTGGGTTTCAAGAATATAAAACTGATGATCCCGTTCTGCCGCACCGTGGAGGAAGGCAAACTGGTGATCGCGACGATGGCTGAATTTGGCCTGAAACAGGGCGAAAATGGCCTGGAAATATACGTGATGGTAGAAATCCCCAGCAACGTGCTGATGGCCGAACAGTTTGCCGAAGTGTTCGACGGTTTTTCCATTGGCTCCAACGACCTTACCCAGCTGACCCTTGGCCTCGACCGCGACTCCGCCTTGGTGAGCAACCTTTTTAGCGAAAAAAACCCGGCGGTGATGGAATTGATTGCCTTGGCTATTCGCACCGCGCGTAAAAAAGGCATCAAAATCGGTCTTTGCGGACAAGCGCCGAGCGACATGCCCGAGTTCGCCCAGTTTTTGGTGAATGAAGGGATCGACAGTATTTCCTACAATGCGGATGCTTTGTTGAAGGGGATTGAAAATATGAATGCTGCGGAGGCGGCCAAAAACAGCACGGGACCAAGTAGCAGATCATAAAATGCTGCATCAGAAGAACATGAGGATAAGGTGACATTCTTTTCGCCCAATATTAATAGGATAGAGCAGGATGACCTTAGTTTGGCGCCATTCCAGAGAGTCGTTCCACGCTACTTTTTTGGCACGTGGGCCTGAAGGCCCTCATCCGGACCGCGTGAACGCGGTGCTACCGGCGCTCCGTGTGCGCATTCGTTTTGTGCTTGGGCGATTTGCAGGCATTGGCAAAAAGTAACTATCCAGCCGCCTTTTCTGGCACAGGCGCATCCACCAAGGCCTTAATGGCGTTGAAAACAGATTGGCCATTTTTGATAGCGGTATCAATAACGGAACGGATGACTGCAAATTCC
>Ga0105053_10000350_pt1 | contig 68968 bp, 54 predicted proteins | sample BON01_FD_78093 | JGI IMG/M metagenome (GOLD analysis project Ga0105053, IMG submission 78093) | Freshwater microbial communities from Lake Bonney liftoff mats and glacier meltwater in Antarctica - BON-01 | ecosystem: Environmental > Aquatic > Freshwater > Ice > Glacier meltwater | place: Lake...
CTCTAGGATTAAACTAATGAAGCGTAAACCAAAAACAGGATTAAAACTATTTATGTTGTCAAGTGGATTTAGGACTGTTTCTTATTTTTTCACACTATGTAAACATTTTTCAGGACGCGACAAGAGATGAGTGATGAGTGATGATGAGAGATGAGTGATGAATGTGGGCAATAGTTGGTTTTAGGTGTGTTGTTTTACAAATGCTGCACAAGCGGTGTCGAGCATTTGAAATACTGCTTCGAAGCCATCATCATCGTAGTAGGGGTCGGGGACGGAGCGGCGTTCGCCGGGGTGGGTTTGGTCGAGCATTAGTTCCACTTTGGCGCGGTCTGCTTCGTTGCGCGCCAGGCGAAACACATCGCGCAGGTTGCTTTCATCCATCACAAAAATTTTATCGAATTGCTCAAAATCTTGTTGGCGGAACTGGCGGGCACGCTGGTTGGCAATGTCTATGCCATTCTCTTCGGCAGTAGCAATAGACCTGCGATCTGGCAATTCGCCTGCATGCCAAGCGCCAGTACCGGCACTATCCACATGCCATTTCAGGCCAGCTGCATCAGCTTGCCATTGCATAATTCCTTCCGCGAGCGGGCTACGGCAGATGTTGCCGAGGCAGACCATTAGGATGCGCATTTTGTTTCGTTGATAGTTGTTTGTTGATAGTTGTTCGTTCGCTTCGCGCTTGGTATTTCGTTGTTAGTTGATCGTTGATAGTTGTTCGTTCGCGTTGCTCTTGAGCTCGCCCAGGGGCCAAGAAATATCTCGATCAACCAATACCCACGTACATTATTTGTAAAAAATGGCCCTAGAGAGCCTTCAAGTCAATTTCGAACAGGGTTTTGAAATACCTTAGCCCAAACATCCATCGAGTGAATGTGAACAAACAACGATCAACGATCAACAATTAAGTCCTCCGCAGACGGAAATCACCTGTCCAGTAATATAGGCGCCCATGTCGGAGGCCAGGAAAACACAGGTGTTTGCTACGTCGTCGCCAGATCCTAGGCGTTTGAGGGGGATTGCGGAAAGGTAGCCGTCTTTCGTTTTTTCGTCGAGGGCATCGGTCATCTCCGTAGCGATAAAGCCTGGAGCGACGGCATTGCAGCGGATGCCGCGAGAGCCGTATTCTTTGGCGATGGATTTAGAGAAGCCAATAACACCCGCTTTGGAGGCTGCGTAATTGGCCTGTCCCTGCTGGCCGAAAACACCCACCACGGAACTCATATTGATCATGCTGCCACCAGTGCGGATCATAGGTTTGAGGGCGTGCTTGCTGAGGTTGAACACCGATTTTAGGTTGGTTTGGATCACATCGTCCCATTGCTGTTCTGTCATACGCAGCAGCAAAGTGTCGCGGGTGATGCCAGCATTGTTGATCAAAATGTCTAATTTGCCAAAATCAGCCAGCACCTGAGCGACAAGTGCTTCCGCTTGACTGTAGTCCCCAGCGTCGCTTTGGTAGGCTTTGGCGTTTTCGCCCAATTCGGAAGCCAGCGCTTCAGCCCTTGTCGCAGAACCAGCGGAAACGTACGTAAAAGCTACTTTTGCGCCTTGTTCAACGAATTTGCGCACCAATGCTTCGCCAATACCGCGAGAGCCGCCAGTAATGAGGGCTATTTTTCCTTCTAAAAGTTTCATAAGTTAAGAATTGTGAAATACTAAAGTGGCAAAGTTGGCAATTCTTTGGAAGGAATCAAGAATCATGGTTGTATTTTTGCCTGAAACAAACTTGTCAGGGGCAATTAAAGCCTTACAATTTTTATGACCCGTGAATTCATACGATAAGATTTTTGAAAACAACCGACAGTGGGCAGCCGCTAAAACCGGTACTGAAAAAGATTTTTTTTCCAACCTGGCAAAAGATCAAAACCCGGAGTACCTCTACATCGGTTGTGCTGATAGTCGCGTAACCGCAGAGGAATTGATGGGTGCAAAACCCGGTGAAGTGTTTGTCCACCGCAACATAGCCAACCTGGTCAATGCCATTGATCTGAATGTCATTTCGGTAATCGAATATGCGGTGCGCTTTCTCAAAGTAGAACGGATTGTGGTATGTGGCCACTACGGTTGCGGGGGGGTAAAAGCAGCCATGCAGCCCAAGGACTTAGGGTTAATGAATCCCTGGTTGCGCAACATCCGCGACGTGTACCGAATTCATAAAAAAGAACTAAACGCCATCACCGATGAAGAAAAACGCTACGACCGCCTCGTAGAATTGAATGTTCAGGAGCAATGCGTCAACGTTATCAAAACTGCCGCGGTGCAACAGCGTTTCATGAAAGAGGGCTACCCAAGCGTACATGGCTGGGTATTCGATATGCGCAGCGGTAACCTCATCGACCTTAAAATTGATTTCCAAAAAGTTTTGAAAGAAATTCAGGAAATATACAACCTAACTGATAGGGATTGGTTTGAAAAATAGGTTTCGGGTTTCAAGGTTTATGGTTTCCGGTTTATGCGATCCGTTCGTAAAATTGAAACAGTATTTCAAAATTAACATAAGATCGCACAACCCAGAACCCTAGAAAGTAAAAACCATTTTTCGCTTTATTACCCTTGAAACAGTTTCCTAAAGCTACCAATAGACATCGTGTAAACCTGAAACCAGAAACCTTGAAACCTGAAACCTTTTTGTAAATATGCTCTGGCACTTAGAAAACATCGACGTCACCCATTTGCTTTGTCCAACCAAGTTGGGCAATGAGGAGATGATGGTCCAAAAGTTGCACCTTGACTTCAAAAAGGGCGCGCCAGTGTACGTGCCCGATGATTTGAGCGACCGGATATTTTTTATCCAGGAAGGCCGTATCAAGATTTCGGTGATGAACGAAGATGGTAAGGAAATTACCAAGGCAATTCTTGGCAAAGGTGAAGTGTTTGGCGAGCTTTCTATGTTGGGAGAAACGCAGCGTCGCGATTTTGCTACTGCCTTGGAAAACACGACGACCTGCGTGGTGACCCTGGAGGAATTGAACGGCCTGATGCGCGATCGCTCTGAACTCAATTTGTTCTTTATGAAAATGTTCGGTGCCCGGCAATTGGACATGGAGCGCCGATTGGAGTCGCTGGTTTTTCGCGACAGCCGCAGCCGGATCGTGGAATTTTTGGTCAATTTGGCTAAAACCAAAGGCCAGCGCGTGGGCTACGAATGGGTGGTGCGGCAATTTATCACCCACCAGGAAATCGCCAACCTCACCGCTACGAGTCGGCAAACGGTGACTACGACGCTGAATGACTTGCGGTATTTGAAGTTGTTGACGTTTAATCGGTCAAGGTTGTTGATAAGGGATTTGGAGAAATTGGAGGAAGAGGTGCGTAGATAATTAGCTGAAAAACATGCTGGATTTACACCTTTATTAAGGCTGGCAATATCCCCAAATGATTTTGAAAACCAGGCAGTGGTGTCATTCCGAGCGAAGCGAGGAACCTGATAATATTGCGCACCCCAGGTTCCTCGCTTCGCTCGGAATGACACCAATGCCTGGTTTTCAGTAAAAATAAAATTTGCACAATTGATTTGCGAATTGATTTTCGCAGATATAAAACCCTAGCAAAAATTTACTATGAAAAATCACAACCTGTTCTTCGAAAGCTATGCCGCCATTGAAGACGAAAAGGAGCGATTAGCCTTTTTAAGAGGTTACCTTTTTGCATTAAGCCCAAAGGAAATGACAAAATTTATTTTGGATAACTTTGACAAGGGATTCCTTGCTTACGAGCAGATTCTTTCAACCGGAAACAAGCAAGAAAAACTGGAGGCAAAAGCATCATTGGAGGAACAATTTGCATTTTTGAAAAAACACCCAGCAGCAGTGGCCTGACTCCACGATGAAAGACAATTTTTCTACCCAATCCAACGAACACGCACGCTTCCGCCCAGGCTACCCCGCCGCCCTATTCACCTACCTATTCAACCACTGTCATCATTTTGACAAAGCCTGGGATTGCGCCACCGGCAACGGGCAAATAGCCCTGCAACTCGCCGATGGATGAGGCGTTTCTGGCGCGGGTGGCAGACGCTTGGCCAGAAGGGGAATGTAGAACGGTGAAATTTCTGGTTTTTGGGCGAATTGGAAAAATTTAAACATAAAAACTAATCATTTGATTAAAAAATTTGTTTAGTTCAAAAATATTCCATTACCTTCGCCTCACATTTTCAATACACCAACAACAATGGCGATCAAGCCTGATACAGCAGTCGACCTCTCCACGGAGCAGAAAATCAAGGAAGCCGCCCGCAAGGTGTTTACCCAAAAAGGGTATGCCGCTACGCGCACTCGTGACATTGCAGAGGAGGCCGGCATCAACCTGGCCCTCTTGAACTACTACTTCCGCAGCAAAGAGAAGCTTTTTGAAGAAATTATACTGGAACGCATTCAGCAGCTATTTGGAACATTAGTTCCGATTTTGATTGATGAAAGCACCAGTCTGGAGACCAAAATCGATAGATTAGTGAGCCATTATATCGACATGTTGCTGGAGCATCCCGACCTGCCGATTTTTGTACTGAGCGAGTTGCGGGAACATCCCGACCGAATTCAAAGAAAAATTCCCATTGCCACCTTTTTGGAGCAAACGAACTTTTTCCTTCAAATTCGTGAACGGAAGCCGGATATCAATCCCATTCATTTCATGTTGAATATTCTCGGCATGACAGTATTCCCGTTTGCTGCCAAACCGATATTTGGATCAATGGAATCCGTTCAAAAAACTGGTTTTGACAACATGATGGAAGAGCGCAGAAAACTGATACCCAGCTGGGTTCGGGCCATGTTGGCCGTGGATTAAAAAAAATTTGCCCAATTATTAAACAAAAGATTAAAGCAGATGAACAACATCTTCCAATCAATGATCCCGCTTTTATTCCTTTTGGCCAGTTTGGGCGCAAAGGGGCAATCTACCGGGCTCAACATCGATACATGCTATGCATTGGCCCGGCAAAACTACCCGCTGTTGAAGCAGCACGAACTAATTGAAAAAAGCAGCGCATACACCATTGAGAACGCCTCCAAGGGTTACTTGCCCCAATTTAACATCAACGGTCAAGCTACTTACCAATCGGATGTCATACAATTTCCGGCGCAACTTCCCGGCGTTACGCAATTGAGCAAGGATCAATACAAAATCTATGCGGAGCTCAACCAGGCCATTTATGATGGTGGTGCCATCAAACAACAAAAGCGCATCCTGCAAGCCAATGCCCAGGTGGAGCAACAAAAGCTGGAGGTGGAACTGTTCAAGCTCCAAGATAGGGTGAATCAGGTGTTTTTTGGTGTGCTCCTGCTCGATGAACAGCTCAAACAAGCGGATCTGCTGCAAAAAGACATACAAAACGGCATCCGAAAAACGCAGGGCGCGGTAGACAATGGCGCTGCCTTCAAAAGCAGTGTCGACTTGTTGAAAGCGGAATGGTTGAAAGTCGGCCAGCGTACCCTTGAATTACAATCCAATAAAAAGGCTTTCCTCGACATGCTGGGGCTGCTTACGGGATTATCAATGGACGAAAAAACCCAACTCGCAACACCTAGGAACCCAGGGCTCTCTCAAACCATCAATCGCCCCGAACTGCTGCTGTTCGATTACCAACGTCAAACCATGGATACCCAAAACGGCCTCCTGAAGGCTAAAAATCGCCCAAAACTCAACTTGTTTTTCCAAGGAGGTATTGGCAGACCCGCTTTCAACTTCCTCAGCAACGATTTTGATCCCTACTACATCGGCGGTCTACGGTTTAATGTGCCACTATCGGGCTATTACACCCTTAAAAACGAACGAAACCTGTTGGATTTGAACAAAAAGACGATTGACGTGCAAAGAGACGTATTTATGTTCAATACCAACCTGGCCCTCAAACAACAAACCGCGGAACTCAGCAAGCTGCAAGCCTTGCTCCGTGCCGACGAAGAGATCATCGCCTTGCGCGGCAGTGTCAAAAACACCGCTTCAGTGCAATTGGAAAACGGGGTCATCACTTCCAACGATTACCTGCGCGAAGTGAACGCCGAAGACAGCGCCCGACAGGGAAAAATACTGCACGATATTCAGTACTTAATGGCCGCTTACAATCAAAAAACAACAACTGGCAACTAGTTACAATTTCATCACAATGAACAAGATAACACTCATTTCAATCGCCCTGATGGCCCTCGCCTCCTGCAACAACGGCAAGACGAAATACGACGCCTCCGGCACTTTCGAAGCCGATGAAATTATTGTTAGCGCAGAGGCGACGGGAAAAATCCTGCAACTAAACTTCGAAGAAGGCGACTCTCTGGCAAAAAATGCAACTGTGGGCAGCATCGATGTACTGGGATTGGAACTCCAAAAAGGCCAAATTGAAGCCAGTCTCCATGCCATCGGCGAGAAAACCACTGATGCCGGGCCACAGGTTGCTATTTTGAAGGCGCAAAGCGCAACCCAAAAGGCTCAAATCGGCGTACTGGAACAGCAAATTACAGATGCCGACAGAGAATGGATTCGCTTGAAAAACCTGGTCAAAGCCGATGCTGCTACGCGCAAACAATGGGAGGATGCAACAGGGCAAGTAGCCGTTTTGAATAAACAACTGGCTGTCGCCAAAGAACAACTAGGCGTACTCGAACAGCAAATCGCCTCCACCCGCGCCAGCGTTAACCTTCAAAACCGGGGCATTTTAAGCGAAAAACCCGGTATCCAAAAAAGAGTGGAACAGGTAAATGACCAGATAGCGCGCGGACAAATCAAAAACCCTGCAGCCGGTATCGTGCTCTCCAAATACGCCATGGCCGGAGAATTTGCCACCATGGGCAAGCCACTCTACAAAATCGCCGACGTATCGGAAATGACGCTGCGCGCCTATATCACGGGAGCACAACTGTCGTCTGTAAAAACCGGGCAAAACGTAAAAGTCTTTGTGGACAACGGGCCCGACAAACTGAAAGAACTACCGGGCACCGTGACCTGGATATCCAACAAAGCAGAATTTACGCCTAAAACCATTCAAACCAAAGATGAGAGGGCCAATCTGGTGTATGCGTTGAAGATAAAAGTGAAGAATGACGGGACGCTCAAAATCGGGATGTATGGGGAGGTGCAATTGTAATGCGTGAACACTATATTTTTTTCAACACTTAGACACATAGGGGACATAGAAAACATAGCTATACGTACTCAAAATCTATGTTTTCTATGTTCCTAAGTATTTGGCAGAAATTAGTTTGAACTAATTTTCACCTAAGGTCTTGATTTTCATTGCCTTTTGCTTTTTGCAATTTTGCCCTTCTACTTATGTGTCTGTGTGTTGAAAAAAACATGTGTGTTAAAACCCCGCATCGAAAATAACAAGAAATTCTATGGTCGCCGTATCTGTTAAAAACATCACCAAGACCTACGGTAAGGAAAAGCTCCTTGCAGTGGACAACATCTCCTTTTCGGTCGATAAAGGGGAGATATTCGGATTGATCGGCCCAGACGGCGCGGGCAAAACCAGCCTCTTCCGCATGCTCACCACCCTGCTGCTACCCGACAGCGGCACTGCTGCGGTGGATGGCTTCGATACCGTAAAAGACTACCGTGAAATCAGGAGCCGCGTGGGCTACATGCCCGGTAAGTTCTCCCTTTACCAAGACCTGAGTGTGGAAGAAAACCTGAACTTTTTTGCCACCGTGTTCAATACCACCATTGAGGAGAATTACAGCCTGATCGAGGACATCTATGTACAGATAGAACCGTTTAAAAACCGCCGTGCGGGCGCGCTCTCCGGCGGCATGAAGCAAAAACTAGCCCTCTGTTGCGCGTTGATTCACAAACCCAGCGTGCTCTTTTTAGACGAACCCACCACTGGCGTTGATCCCGTTTCCAGAAAAGAATTTTGGGAAATGCTGAAGCGCTTGAAAGTCCAGGGCATCACCATTGTGGTCGCTACGCCTTACATGGACGAGGCCGCGCTATGCGACCGTATTGCCCTGATGCAGGGCGGAAAAATACTGTCCATCGACACACCCGCAAATATTTCAGCAGGATATCCCGATCAATTGTACGCTGTAAAATCCAATCGGATGTCGGCCATGATACAGACGCTGAACCAATATGATAAGGTGCTGAGCTGCTTCGGATTTGGGGAATATGCACACGTGGCCGTGGCTAAAAAAAATGGGCTGAAAGCGGGGGAATTGATCGCATTTTTGGAGAAAAAAGGAATGGAAGCGGTGGAAGTAGTACCCGTGGAGGCGAGTATAGAGGATTGTTTTATTAAATTGTTGCGTTAACCCATGAAAGAGATCGTCATAAAAACAGACAAGCTCACCAAGAAATTCGGTGATTTCATCGCTACAAACGCCGTCACATTCGACGTTCAAAAAGGAGAGATATTCGGTTTCCTGGGTGCCAATGGCGCAGGAAAAACCACCGCCATGCGCATGCTTTGCGGCTTGCTCGCGCCATCTTCCGGTGCCGCAACGGTGGCTGGTTTCGACGTGTACACCCAAACGGAAAGCATCAAAAAAAACATCGGCTACATGAGCCAGAAGTTCTCTTTGTATGAAGACTTGAACATTCAGGAAAACCTCGATTTTTTTGGCGGTATTTACGGCATGAGCGATGCGGATATCAAAACCAAAAGCGCTCAATTGATCCAAAAACTGGGCCTGGAAAAAGAAGCAAAAAAACGGGTACAGGAACTGCCGCTCGGCTGGAAACAAAAACTGGCCTTTTCCGTCGCCATTTTTCACAACCCTAAAATTGTATTCCTCGATGAACCCACGGGCGGTGTCGACCCGCTCACCCGCCGCCAGTTCTGGGACCTGATTTACGAAGCCTCCGACAATGGCATTACCGTTTTCGTCACCACCCACTACATGGACGAAGCCGAATACTGCAACCGCGTATCCATCATGGTCGACGGCGTGATCGCTGCCCTCGATACGCCCCACAACCTGAAACAGCAATTCAAAGCCAATTCTATGGACGAAGTGTTCTACCAATTGGCCAGGGGTGCAAAACGCGCTGAATAATGAAACAACTATTCACCTTCATACAAAAGGAGTTCTACCACGTGCTGCGCGACAAAAAAGTGCTGCTTATCCTCTTTGGGATGCCCGTGGCGCAGGTGCTGCTCTTCGGTTTTGCCCTGAGCAGCGAGGTCAAGGACAGCCGGGTTGTCATCGTCGATTACGCCAAAGATTATGCTTCACAGCAAATCACCGCTAAAATTGATGCCAGCCGCTATTTCGACATCGAAAAAAATGTGCTGACCCATGAACAGATAGAAGCCTCGTTTCAGGAAGGGAAAATAAAAGCCGTTGTGGTGTTCCCGGAAGATTTCCAGGAAAACTTGTCGCGCAACAACCGCCCCCAAATCCAGATAATCGTCGACGCGACCGACATCAACATGGGCAACCAGATCAACAACTACCTGTCGGCCATCGTGCTGGATTATCAGGCGGAACAATACAAGTTGTCCAAACTGCCCTACCAGATTGATACAGAGATACGGATGTTGTACAATCCCCAACTCAAAGGAGCGCCCAATTTTGTGCCCGGCGTAATGGCGATGGTGCTATTGCTCGTCTGCGTGATGATGACCGCCATAGCCATCGTAAAAGAAAAGGAAACGGGAACCATGGAAGTATTGCTGGTATCACCCATGCGGCCTGCCGTGGTGATTATTTCCAAAGCAGTGCCGTACCTGCTGTTGTCACTCATCAACCTCGGAGCTATTCTCCTGCTCAGTGTCTTCGTGCTGGATGTCCCGATCAATGGCAGCCTGGCATTGTTGCTGGCCGAAAGCACCCTGTTCATCATCACCTGCCTCACGCTGGGCATCCTGATCTCCATTCAAACCAGTTCCCAGCAAGTGGCGATGCTCATTTCCCTCATGGGCATGATGCTGCCAACACTTATGTTGAGTGGGTTTATGTTCCCCATCGAAAACATGCCAATACCCCTACAGGTGGTTTCCAACATCGTGCCCGCCAAATGGTACTACATCATTGTCAAAGCGGTGATGATCAAGGGAGCTTCGTTTGCTGCCGTTTGGAAAGAGACGCTGATATTGGCAGGCATTACGCTGCTGTTTTTCGGCGTGAGTATTAAAAGATTCAAAATCAGGCTAGACTAATGCGCACCTTACTGATATTGCTTAAAAAGGAATTCAAGCAAATATTCCGGAACAAAACCATTCTGGCGCTCATCATCGTGATGCCAACGATGCAGTTTTTAATTTTGCCCCTGGCAGCCAACTACGAGTTTAAAAACATCAACCTCGTGGTGGTCGATAATGACCACTCTTCTGTTTCCAGGGAAATGATTTCCAAGATCATCGGCTCCGGGTATTTCAAATTGGTGGAAAATTCCCGCTCCTTCAAGGAAGCCTACAGCCTGATTGAAACGGATGCTGCAGACGTTATACTGGAAATTCCCCCGCACTTCGAACGCAACCTGATTCGGGAAAACAGCCAAAAAGTATTCCTTGCCGTCAACGCCATCAACGGCACTAAAGCCAACCTCGGCGGCAACTACCTGATGCAGATTTTACGCGAATACAACAAAGACATTTTATTGGAACTGGTGCCCGGCATCAAGCTCAACAGCGGGATTGAAATAGTCTCCACCAGCTGGTTCAACCCGAAAAACAATTACAAACTGGTCCTGATCCCGGGCATTCTAGCCATTTTGGTCACCATGATCGGCGGTTTTATGACAGCCCTCAACATCGTACGGGAAAAAGAGGTGGGCACCATTGAGCAAATAAACGTGTCGCCCATCACAAAAGCACAGTTTGTGTTAGGCAAACTCATCCCGTTCTGGATTTTAGGCAATATCGTGTTCACCAACGGACTTATCCTAGGGTATTTGATTTATGATATTGTGCCACAAGGAAGCCTGCTGCTGTTGTACTTTTTTGTGGCTGTATACCTTTTTGCCATCCTTGGCTTTGGCCTGCTTGTTTCCACTTTTTGCGACACCCAGCAGCAAGCCATGTTCATCATGTTTTTCTTTATGATGGTCTTTATTTTGATGAGCGGCTTGTTCACGCCCATTGAAAGTATGCCCAATTGGGCGCAATGGATCGCCGCATTCAACCCGGTCACCTATTTGATTCAGGTGGTGCGCATGGTGATGCTGAAGGCGAGCAGTTTGTCAGATATGCTGCACCAATTGGGGGTAATTGCAACAATGGCGGTGGTGCTGAATACTTGGGCGGTGTGGAATTATCGGAAGACGGGGTAGGAAACAATGATTAGGGCTCGATACCCAAAATAAGCAATGGAACAGGTGGGCTATTTCTTCCCTGGCGCATCACGTTGTAAACTTCACCTTCATAATAGGCGACACCACTACTCATTTGAGATTGCATTTGCTTTGTAGGGAGAATTTCAATTCCAAGATTTATAACACCACCTGAGTAAAAAAGCATATGCTTTACAAACAAATCAAATGCAACAAATGCATATTTTCCAAACTGGACTTCAACGGCAATTTTATCTTTTACAAAATCAGTCTGATTGTAACTATATATTGGCTCCTTTTCCCCACTTTGTATTAGAAATTCCCTTTGCTCTTTCGCCGTCATAGCGATACTTTTTTCCATGAGCTCGCGGTTCAACGTAATGTAATAATTGTACCTGCTTTCTTCCCAATTTCGGCTATAAAATGCTTTGTTAAATGCTGCGTTTAAATCAATCGGCTATAAAATGCTTTGTTAAATGCTGCGTTTAAATCAATTGCTGAGAGCAGGTGATTGCCAATTTTTCTTTTTTCTTTGCTAATTTTTGTTCTAAGTTGCTCAGCATCAATAGATTCAATGGCAGACTTTATTTCATCGTAAAGGTTGTTGTGGTGAACAATGAGATATTCTTCTCCATTCAAGTGGGAGTACTTTTGTGCTATTTTCATATTTATTCTTTTATACCATTACCATTCAATAATTCAAGCTGTAGCCATTCCTTTGGCATTTGAGATACTTTGTCCTTACCGCTTGGCTTGTGAATGGGTTTGTTAATTGGCCTAACCTTCAGTTTTCCCTCATTTAAATCATGTATCCTTTGCCTAGCAATTTTACAATAACTTGTATCCTTTTCAATTCCAATTGCATTTCGATTGTTTTTTATTGAGCCAATAACAGTAGACCCAACCCCTGCGAATGGATCGAGTACCCAGCTATTTTCATCTGTTAATGCCAGAACACAACGCTCTACCAGTTCTATAGGAAACTGACAAGGATGGTCCGTTTTTTCTGGATGGTTTGACTTAACATTAGGAATATCCCACAATGCCCTATCCCAATCTTGTTCCAAAATTTCCCAAATATCGCTAGGGTTTTTACCCAAGGGGTTTCCGGAAAGTTGACCTCTTTTTTCCCCTTTAAAATGCCTTTTTCCGGGATACTTAGAAGGGACGCGTACATTATCAAGATTGAAAATATAATCATCTGTTTTACTAAACCAGAGGATCGTCTCATATCGCCCGCTAAATCGATTGCTGGCGTGGAGGCCGTGGCCAAAATACCATATTATTCTATTCCTAAGCTTAAACCCATGTTTTTTGAAAATTTGATAATAAAAAATATCAAGTGGAAATACTTCGCCTTTGTCAACATAATTACCAACCTGCCAACATAAATTGCCTTTGTTTGAGAGTACTCTTACTAGCTCATTAATTATTTCTTCTTGCGTTTCTAGATATTTTTCAATACTCGTTTTTGACTCATAGGACTTACCTATGTTGTACGGAGGCGAGGTCAAAATTAGATCAAATTTTTTGTCCTCCACCTTTTTCACTAAGTTTAAGCAATCGCCATTTTGAATTTGATAATCAGTAGTTGGGCTAATGAAATCAAACAACGGTTCTTCAATCTTCATGTTATCAATTTTGCTGTAAAGTTAAAGAAAAACGCTTGCTATCCAATGGCAATTACCTTCCTTTTAGGATTTCATGGTCAATAATTATTTTCCACGCTCCGGATTATCCTTCAAAAACGACTTCCAGCCCGAATGCGATTTCTTCACCGCACCCATTGGCCCCGACGACTGGTACCAATGGCAAAGCGCCGTGGCCAGCGCATCCGTCGCATCGAAGGACTTTTCAGCCAACTTGGTGTGCAGAATTTTTTCCAACATCCTGGCTACTTGCTCCTTGGAAGCATTTCCATTGCCGGCAACGGCGCTTTTTATTTTCTTCGGCATGTATTCGGTGATCACCAGGTTATTGACCATGCCAGCTGCAATGGCTACGCCTTGCGCACGACCGAGCTTCAGCATGGATTGCACGTTTTTACCAAAAAAAGGTGCTTCAATGGCCATTTCCGTTGGCAAATGTTGCTGAATCAAGTCTTGCACCTGTTCAAAAATATAGCGGAGCTTTAAGGTATGATCATCCCCCACATGGGCAAAAGTGACCACACCAATCTCGATCACCACAATGTTTTTCTTATCTGCATCAATAATCGCAAAACCCAAAGCATTGGTGCCAGGGTCGATTCCAAGAATACGTTTGGGCGGCGTGATCTCCATGGGCGCGAAGGTCGGCATTATCGCCAAACAAGTAGAATCTTTCATGAACACCTTAAAATTTCTTGCTTGGAAAGAGTAGTAAGCTACCTTTGCACTCTTTTGAGTGATGAGAGATGAGTGGGCGCAGCATCCTACTTTTCTACAGCAGCGTGTTTCAGCACCTAATTGCCTACAATCTTCCAATGCTATTGATTTTGGGCGTAAGGTGCTGAAAAACCAAAGCCAAGCCAAAACTCAAGTGCTGTGCCACTCATCTCTCATCACTCATCACTTATAACTATAAAAATGGAAACCATAGGAATTCTTGGAGCAGGCGCAATGGGCGGCGGTATCGCGCAGGTCGCAGCAGCGGCAGGGCACAACGTATTAATTTGTGACAACCTAACCATCGCGCTGACGAAGTCGAGCAAAAAAATACAAGCCACCCTTAAAATGTTGGTGGATAAGGAGAAATTGACAGAAGCCGATGCGGCTTCGTTTATGGGCCGGATTAAGTACACCGACCACATGAGCGAGTTTCGCAATTGCAGCATGATCATCGAGGCTATTGTGGAGGACATTGAGCCAAAAAGAATCGCTTTCAAAAGTATGGAGGCCATCGTTGACCCCAATACCATCCTTGCCAGCAACACCTCCTCGCTCTCTATTTCGGCCATTGGCGCCCAGCTTAAACACCCTGGGCGCATCCTCGGCGTGCATTTCTTCAATCCCGCGCCCCTGATGCGGCTGGTTGAGATCATTCCGGGCTTGCAAACCGAACAAAGCGTTGTGGAGCGCGGGCAAAAAATAATCAGCTCCTGGGGCAAAACAACCGTACTAGCCAAAGACACCCCCGGTTTTATCGTCAACCGCGTTGCGCGCCCTTATTATGGTGAAGCTTTGCGCATATATGAGGAGGGTATTGCCGACGAAGCCACCATCGACTGGGCCATGCGCGATATTTGCGGGTTCCGAATGGGCCCTTTTGAACTCATGGATTTCATTGGCAACGACATCAACTACGCCGTGACAGAAGTGGTGTTCAGCAATTTTTTCTACGATCCGCGTTACAAGCCGTCTTTTACCCAAAAACGCCTTGTGGAAGCGCACTACTTCGGGAGAAAATCAGGACGTGGATTCTATGATTACCGAGAAGGCGCTATTCTACCCGAACCGAACAAAAACGATGCCCTTGGTCGCGAAATCGCCAACCGCATCCTGGCGATGCTCATCAATGAGGCCGCCGAAGCTTTGTACCTGCGCATTGCCAGCCGCGAGGATATTGACCTGGCGATGACCCAAGGGGTAAATTACCCAAAAGGCTTACTGGCCTGGGCCGATGATCTGGGGATCAGCACCGTGGTCGAAAAGCTTGATTCCCTATATGTGGAATATTTGGAGGATCGGTATCGATGTAGCCCTTTGCTGCGGAAGATGGCGCGGAATGGGTTGAAGTTTTATTCGTAGATTCTAAATTCACCACAGAGGGCACAACGTTTCACAGAGGTTTTTTTAAGATTTCCTCTGTGAAAACCTCTGTGAAATGCTGTACCCTCTGTGGTGAAACATTTCATATCATCCCCTCATCCGCAAAACTGTAATAACCCCGCTCCGAAACGATCAAATGATCGAGCATGGGCAAGTCCAGGATTTTGCCCCCTTGTTTAAGCCTTTCGGTCAATTCAACATCTGCCCTGCTGGGCTCAAGGTTTCCAGATGGATGGTTGTGGATGGCGATAAAGCCGGCAGCACGGGCATTCAGCGCAGTTTTCAGCACCACTTTCAAATCTACTACGGTGCCGCTGGTGCCGCCAATGCTGAGGCGCTCCCGTGCGAATACTTCGTTGGCGCGATTGAGCAGCAGCAGCCAAAATTCTTCATGGTGTAAGTCGGTCAACAGCGCAGCTATGACATTGAAAGCATCGCGACTGGAGCTGATACGCGGGCGCTGACGCAGGTCGGAAAGCTGGCGGCGGCGACCTATTTCCAGGGCAGCAGCAATGGTAATGGCTTTGGCCTCGCCTATGCCCTTAAATTGCTGCAGGTCGCCAACACTGCGTTTGCCAAGATCATGTAAATTATTTTCAACGGAGGACAGGATGCGTTGCGACAATGCGACCGCACTTTCGCCTTTGGAGCCGGAGCCGATGAGTATTGCGAGGAGCTCGGCATCACTCAGGGCCGACAAGCCTTTGAGGAGCATTTTTTCCCGCGGCCGGTCTTCTTCGGCCCAGCGGGTGATGGATTGAGGTTGGTAATCATGGGTCATGTATTAAAGGTAAGGGGCATTTTCCAAAAGTGCAAGTGCGGAATGCGGATTTTGGGATGCGGAATGCGGAGTTGGGCGTGCGGAATGGCGCCTCAGTCGTCCAGGCGCAGATCGAAGCGAAGCATGAGTTCTTCTATCAGGGGGTTGGATTCCATTATGTTTTCCAGCTTTTCCTTTTGGCTCAAAGGGCGGGCAGGGCGGGCGGCCCTTTGCTCCTGTATTTTTGACTCGTCCAATTTGACCTGAATTTTCAAGTCTTTATCGTTGAGGCGGCGACGAAGCGTATCACTGATCCGGATAAGCTCGGCTTTTATGTTATTCTGGTCGATGGTAGAGCCTACGAGGGCCGTGAGTATTTTCCCATCCAGTTGAAGGGCTGCATTGCGGAGGGCCAGGTTCATCAATTTTGACTCAACAGATTCAGCGTACAACATCCACTCTGCGCGGGCATTTTCAACGTTTAGCCGACTTGTAAGCGTTGCATTGTGTGCCTCTTCTATTTCAACGGCGGTATCGTATGCGTCCAGGCGCAAGGAAATAGCCTCAGCTTTTTTCAAACCCAATTTTACTTCGGCGGAAATGGTACTGATGGCATCACGGCTCAGCTCCGTTGCATTGCCATTGCTAACTGGTGCAGTTGGAACTGGCTTGGCTGTGTTGGAAGCAGCACCGGCGGATGGGCTGCTGGCGGAACTGTGCCCATTTCCATTGGAAGCGGTGGTATTTTCGAGAGAAACGGGCTTTGCATTGCCATTTTCAGGCGTTTTCCTCAGGTCAGCCGTTTTTTTTTCCTGATCGACCGATTTCACTGCACGGTTGATGTAGCACATTTTCAGCATGGCCATTTCCACGTGCAAGCGTTTATGGCGGGCTGTTTTGAAATTAATATCGCAATCGTTGCAGATATTCAGGGCCGTGAGCAGGAAAGAGGGAGGAGCAAGGCTTGCCTGCTGGCTGTAGCGCTCGCGGAGGCTTTCGCCCACTTCAAGCAAGGCCAACGTAGCCGGGTCTTTGCAAACGAGGATGTTGCGCAGGTGCTCCGCCAGACCGCTGATAAAAGTATCCGGCTCAAACCCTTTGCGCAGTATTTGGTCAAACAAGTTCAAGATGGTAGCGGCATCTTCGGCCAGCAAGGCATCTGTTATTTGAAAATAGTAATCGTAATCGAGTACGTTCAGGTTCTCAATAACCCCGGCGTAGGTGATTTTTTTGCCCGCGGAGCCAGCCGTAATTCGGTCAAAAATGGAGAGCGCATCACGCAAAGCACCGTCAGCTTTTTGGGCTATAATATGCAGTGCATCTCCTTCTGCCTCAATGTTTTCCTTCTTACAAATGGCTTCCAAATGCCCCACCATATCGGCGACGGTAATGCGGCGGAAGTCAAAAATCTGGCAACGGGAAAGAATGGTCGGGATGATCTTGTGCTTCTCCGTGGTGGCCAGGATAAAAATAGCATAGGGCGGCGGCTCCTCCAACGTTTTCAAAAAGGCATTGAAAGCCTGATTGGAGAGCATGTGCACCTCGTCGATAATGAACACCTTGTAACGGCCATGCTGGGGCTGGAAACGCACCTGCTCGGTGAGGGCGCGAATATGCTCCACAGAGTTATTGGAAGCCGCGTCCAGTTCGATGATGTTGAAAGAAGCGCTTTCATTGAATGCCTTGCAGGAGGCACATTCGCCGCAGGCTTCAAAGTCTTTCGTCCGGTTTTCGCAGTTGAGGATTTTGGCGAGGATACGGGCACAAGTCGTTTTGCCAACGCCGCGTGGCCCTGTGAACAAAAACGCATGGGCGACGTGATCGGTTGCCAAAGCGTTTTTAAGGGTACCAGCAACGTGCTGCTGCCCCACGACGTCTTCAAAACGTTGGGGACGATATTTACGGGCGGAAACGACGAAATTGCTCATGTGCGGTGAGCCGGAGGCGGATTTTCTTGTAAAGGTAAAATTCTTTGGGCAAGGAAAGGGCAGAAGTTATCAACAAGGCCGCCCCTAGCCTTCCAAAGATTGAATAAAATACTCAATTTTATTTTTCAGCATGGCATCGCTTTCGCCAACTATTTCTTTGGCTTTCAAGGCAATAGTACGCGCCTTTTTCCTGTCGCCTTGCATTTTGTAAACGCCTGCGAGTGTCATCCAATATTCTGCAAGACCACCCGTTTCAGCCGCTTTTTTGGCCCAATTAGCAGCCTGGGCAAGCACTTTTTTGTCCTCCGGGAAGGCGCGTATCAGGCTAATGGTTAAATCATGCAGTTTAGCAGCGTTGTTTTTAACCTCAGATTGCTGGTATTTCTTGGCGGCTTTCAAAAATTTGTCCGCGTCCTTAACTGCCGTGTAGTAGCTCATATCGGCCTGTACCGCAAATGCAGCGGCGCGGTCTTTGTTCGCTGCCTTCATTTTAGCCTTCGATTCGGCAAGCAGTGGTTCGCTCTTGAATCCTATGGCTTTATCCAACGTGTTTTTGCAGGCTTTTTCCACCTTGGCATTCACCTGTTCCTCACTCGTGATGGCTGCAATTTTGTCCTGGTATTTCAGCAGCAAATCAAAGACACGACTGTCGGCCTCTACTGCTCCTTCAAAAATAAAGCGCAGGTTGAATTCCGTCGTCAAATCCTCCTGGCTCTTCAGGTAATCATTGGTGACTTTCAGCGACGATTTGCCCGCAGCGTTGAGTGTGCGTACGTAGTCGAACAGCATCTTTGGATCGCGGTCGCCTACTTCGTATTTCTTTTCGTAATCAAGGGATCTATCATTTTTGCCCATCGCTTTTTTGCCCGTCTCCAGCAATTGATCCACATTCTTGGCACCAATTTCTTTCATGACAATTTTCCCTGTGTCATCAATAAACATCAGGGTTGGGTAAGAGTTAACCGGGTATTTGCCCGCAAACTCTGCATTCTCGCCCTTTTCCATGTCAATCTTCAGGCAAAGAAAATTTGCGTTGAAATACTCCCCCACTTTCGCATCTGGGAATGTCTCTTTCGCCATGCGTTTGCAGGGGCCGCACCACGACGCAAAAGCATCCACAAAAATCAATTTTTCTTCGGCTTTAGCCTTGGCCAGCGCCTCTTGCCAGGTGCCGTGGAAAAACTCTATGCCCTGCGCCTGAACAGGAGCAGAAAGTGTGAAACAGAACAATAAGAAGAGTGAAAATGTGCGCAGTATGTTTTTCATAGCAAGAAATTTTACGAGAAAAAATGTGGGTGGAGTTTAATTGAAGTGCAAAATTAGTAAAAATTACGGTAGACGGTAGACGGTGGACGGTGGACGGTTTGCACAAATTTCGTTTTTTCTATTGGCATTGAGTTTCAGCACTTAAGTCAAGAATTTCTCAACAGATTTTGAATTTAGGTGCTGAAAAACCCAATCCAAGAAAAAAACGGATGCTGTGCAACCGTCCACCGTCTACCGTCTACCGTAAACCGTTATAACTCAAAATTGGGGGAGAGCTTTTCGGTGTGGCCGGCGTAGAACTGGTTGATGTGTTGTACTGCCTCCTCAGGGTCGTCGGTTATGAGGAAAAGATCAAGGTCTTCGCCGTTGATGGTATGGTGGCGTTCCAGCATAATTTCGGCAAACCAGGCACGCAATCCTTGCCAGAATTCTTTGCCCACCAGCACGATTGGAACGGGTGTTATTTTTTTGGTTTGTACGAGGGTAAGCACTTCAAACAATTCATCCAAAGTGCCAAAACCGCCGGGCAGCACCACAAATCCTTGTGCATATTTCACAAACATCACTTTCCGCACAAAAAAGTAGCGGTGCTTCAGGTTGTGCGCCGGCGCGATAAATGGGTTATGGTGCTGTTCAAAAGGCAAATCAATGTTTAATCCTATAGAGGTGCCGTTCTTTAGCCATGCACCGCGGTTGCCGGCTTCCATAATGCCGGGGCCGCCGCCGGTAATTACGCCATATCCCTCTTCGGTGAGGCGGCTTGCAATTTTCACCGCCAATTCGTAGTAATAAGTGCCCGGTTTTGTCCGCGCTGAACCAAATATAGAGATGCAAGGCCCCACATTGTTGAGCACTTCAAAACCATCCACAAATTCAGCCATTACCTTGAACATGGTCCAGGCATTCTCGCCGGGCATTTTGGTCCACTTTTTCATGGTACGCTTTTCAACACCATTGTTGGCGCCTTGCTCCGGAGTATCGTTCTTATCTTCCATAATTTCGTTGATAGTTGTTCGTTGTTCGTTGTTCGTTTCCGAGCGCTTGGTGTTTCGTTGCTAGTTGTTCGTTGATAGTTGTTCGTTCACAGTCACTCGATGGATGTTTGGGCGCTCGATTTCAAGAAAACCATTCCATTTTCGCTTATCGGCAACGATGCCAGACCAAGCGCTCAGAAACGAACAACTATCAACGAACAACGAAGCTACGAATTCACGGTGCATCCACCACCACCGTCGACCAGGCTTCCGCTTTTTCGGCAAACAGCGCTTTTGTTTTTTCCCAGGTATCGCCAAAAAGTTCAGATGCCCTGTAACCATTTAAGGCGGCTTCATCGTCCCAGTAACTTAACGTGAAGAGCACGTTGGATGTTTGTGTGTGTTGCAGTAATTCCATGTGCCGACAACCTGGGAAGGCGCGAATTTGGGCTTTACTATTTTCAAAAACTTCCGAAACAAAGGCTTCGACCGCATCTTCCCGGAAGGTCATTTTTACGATTCTTTTTATCACAATGGTTCTTATTTAAGCCTTTCCGTAGCGTTTTTTCCGGCGCCAGTTGAAAAACCAGCCAAAAATACCCAGAAGAACCAAGGGCAAGCCAACATTTAAGGCGCGCCACATATTGCCTTGTTTTTTTGCCCGCACGGAGTCGAGCAGACGGAGTTTTACTTCTTTGGTGCGGGCTGCAATAACGCCATTAGGGTCAATCAAGTATTCTATAGCATTTAGCATCAGCTCTTTATTGGCGTAGGTCACATTCTCCATGTGGTTGAATCCCAAGGGAAGCCACTGCTTTTGTGCCGCATCGCGCACGTAGTTGGCCGCCACATCGCCGTCGCTGATCACCAGCATTCGGGTGGGTTCGCTCACTGGGCGAAACTCCATACCCAATTGCTTCAAACCATTTTGCATATCTTCTGTAACGCGATTCTCAAACGCCGAAGGGAAAATACCTTCCAGCAGAACCCCTACGGATTGCTTGCCTTTATCAAATTTGGTCGGGTCTGGCTCGTATTTCAGTATATCAAAACTCAAGTCAATGGGACTGAATTGCAATCTGGAGTATTTGCTTGAGCTAAGGATTACCGTCTTTTTAACGGGTGTTTTCGTGCGAACGGTATCAATGGAGGAGCAAAAATGCAGGTCTACCCTATCGAGATTTTTCACAATAGGGTGCTTTCCGTTGGGCAACACAGCAGGGTGATAAAACCAGGGAAAAGCCTCGAATTGCGGGGTGTTGCCCACTTGCCCCACCACCAGGCGGATTTTACTGCACTCCAAGTCCAACACGAGATCGGGCTGTATGCGCACGCCGTATTTGAAAAGTATATCCTCCAGGTTCAAAGGGTAGTCTGTGGGAATAAACCGGCGGGTGGCGCGCATACTGTCCAACCCTGCATTCAATCGGTCTATCAGCCACATCACGCGGCCGCCTTGCATCACGTACTGATCAATTTTAAACTTATCACGCTCAGAAAACGCCGTTTGAGGCTTGGCTACGACCAGCAGCGCACATTCGTCGGGCCTGATTTGAACCACCGAATCCAGCGAAATACGATCCGTGTCATAAAATGTGCGCAGGCTGCGGTCCAGGTCGCCCAGCTGGAGTTCATTCAATTCATCATGCCCTTTGGTAAATAGAATAACCGGGCGCGAAGGCGCTTGCAGCTTCTTGATCGCATTGGCAAACTTGTACTCCAGCAGCGTTACCGAATTGTTGATGACTTCCTCCGGGTTCAGCGTAGCAGATTCATTCTCAAGGAGTTTGACGATCACTTGTCTGCTGCCCAGCCGAAAAATGGCAAATGGATAGATTATTTTCTGCGATGATTCGCTCTGATCCGCCACCCGAAGGTTTACAGGCTGAATACCCAGTTCCGTCAGCGCTTTGCGGCGACCGTTCACTTCTTCCAGCGTACCCAGGGCTGGGTCTTCAAACTGGTAATCGATGTAGCCCGTTTCGGAGCGAAAATCATCCAGCATCTCCCTGGTGGCTGTTTGCAGGCGCTTGAAACCAGCTGGAAACTCACCTTCCAGTAAAATCTGGACATATACCTGGCTTTTCTGCTCCCGCAACATCGTGCGCGTGGGCTTGGTAAGCGTGAAACGCTTTTCCTCCGTAAGGTCGAAGTGCGTATAAAAACTATTGGCTAAAATGTTGACAAACAACAAAATGCCACAAAACAAACCGAACTGTAATAGGGCTTGTGAACGTTTGGTACGCGTCATGCCGTGATTGGTTTAAGCGGGTAAAAGTACGGCAGTTGGAACGGACTGCCAACAAGTGCCGCCAACTTTCAGTTGGCGAGGCTTACTTACTCGCCAACTGAAAGTTGGCGTTACATGGCCAGATACACCCCGTTCGTCCATCCAAACCCATCCTGGTTCGGGTATTCACCGCCACCGCCATTTACATTGAGGTCGACCACATTGTATTTTTCCATCATTTTACCGGTAGCCGCGTAGGTTTTTTCGTTGAGCGCTTTCCAGTGATGGCTGATTTTTTTGGCTAAAGTCATGTGTCCGTAATTCAGCAAGCCCTTGTATGCCATCCATTGCAGGGGTGCCCATCCGTTTGGCGCGTCCCATTGCTGACCAGTATTCCGGAGACTGGTTTGCAAGCCACCGTCTTTCAGGAATTTTGCTTCCAGGTGTTGTGCCACGTTTTCGGCCTGTTCTGGTGTAGCGATGTTGAAAAACAGCGGGTAAACGGCTGCCAATGTCCAGGATTTTGAAGGCAGTTGCGTCACATGGTTGTAATCGAAGTAAAAGCCTTCGCCAAGATGCCAGCAATACTGCTGGATGGCGTTTTTGCGCAGCCTGGAACGCTCCTTGAACACATCTGCTGGCACGCGGTCGGGCAGCTGCCGGTACAGGTTGAGCAGCGTTTTTTCCATGTAATAGAGCAAGCAATTCAAATCAACCGGTACTAAATCAGTTGTTTGAATGGTCTCCATCCGGGCTTCATCCGCAAACCAGCGGCTGCTGAAATCCCAACCCGACTCTGCTGCTGCGCGGATATTGCAGTACATGGTTTCCAAGTCTCGGCCTGATTGCTCCGCTACGTGCAAATCTTCGGTGTATGCCTCCGGGCGTGGGCTGGTATTGTCGTCCCAATAGCGATTGAGTATGTAGCCATCGCCGAGGGCTACCACCCGCCGATACGCGTCTGTTTCTTCCAGTTGGTGCTCGCCCGACATCCAAAAAGCGTATTCTTTTTCCAACTGAGGGCGGTATTGCATCAGTGTTTCAGGGCCCTTTATCTCCGCCAAAAGATTGACCATTAACGCAAAAAAGGGCGGTTGCGAACGCCCCAGGTAGTAACTGCGGTTGCCGTTTGGCACAAAACCGACCGTATCGATGAGGTCGGCGAAGTTGTCTACCATATCCTGGATGATATCCACGCGGCCCGACTCCTTCAAACCCAGCATGGTGAAATAGCTGTCCCAGTAATACACCTCCCGAAAGCGGCCACCCGGCACGATGTAAGGCGCTTTTAGAGTGATGAGTGATGAGTTATGAGTTATGAGTGATGGGTTATGAGTGATGAGTGATGGGTCGCGGAGCAGGTGGTTCCAGAGTTGGTTGAGGTGTTCTTTGAGGGGTTTGTTGGTGGATTGGTAGTTGGTATCTGGGGCTTCGGGGGGCGTAAAATGCGTTTCTACAAACTTTTTCAGGTCAAAACCTGGCTGTGATTTTTCCTGGGTGTATGCTTCCACAATATCATCTGGGTCCGATTTTGGGCTGCAATCAACAAAATATTTGGAGTCGGAGAAAATGCCGCTTGTTTGCACGGCTTCGTAAAGTGGAGAAAGAGATTCGATGTGGAAGATGGCTTCGTCGTTGAGCATACTTTTTTAATGTGATAATTTGATAATTCGATAATTTGATAATTTGGGCAATGTGATAATTTGGGGCAATGTGATAATTTGATAATGGGATAATTTGATAATTATCGGCATTTGTGCATGACTTGGAATACAGCGATGCTTTGAAAGGAAAGATTCGTTTAGGCTTTTTGTCTCAATTTTTTGAAGAAATACAGCCCCACCAACAAAATAGAGATGGGTACGAGGGAGAAGTAGAAGGCCGTTTGACCACCGAATTTTCCAAAAATATTACCGGTAATGATGGAGCCTGTGGTGCCGCCCAAAGCGGAAAAAATGATGATGAGTCCCGACATGAGGCCGTGCTGGTGCTTAGGCAAGCTGCTCAAAATCAAAGAATTGATGGCCGGGTAAATGGGCGCCAGAAAAAAGCCAATCAACGGAAATATAAAAGCCGCTAATGGTGCGCTGCTCCAGCCGGTAGCGACATTGCCCGCTGCGCCCGATGCCAAGGGGATTGCCACCAGCACCAAGCCGCCTGCAAGCAAAAGACAACTGCTTAATACGGTGTACCAATTAAGCCGTTTCATCACAAAACCTGCCAAAGCACGCCCCAAAGCCGTGCCACCAGCCAATATACTCGCCATTTGAATGCTCAGGCTGGTGGGCAATTGCAGCACCTTGCTGTTGAAGGTTGGCAGCCAGCTCATGATGCTTTGTTCTACCAGCACATAAAAAAAAGCACAAATGATAAACACCAGCACCAGCGGTAGCGCCAATAGCCGAAACATTTGGGCAAAGTCGTTCTTTGGCGCATCAGCAGCCTCCGCTTTTGCCTGTGACTCATCGAGTTTAGCGCTGAAAAGCAATGCAAAAGCCGACAATGAAATGGCACCCAAAATCCAATAAACGTTGAGCCAAGCGGTGCTTTGAGGGTTCGCATCGTCTACAAAATAGCTGAAAATGAAATAGCCCGCCATGACCCCAACCATAAAAAAGGCTTCAATGAAGTTCATCAAACTAATATGCTCCTTCTCACTTTTTGTCACCAGACCAATGGTCGCCAGCACCGATATTTTTATCAAGGCAAAACTGACTCCCGCCGCGGCAAAAAGCAGCTTGGTGGACCAAAAACTCGGTACCAGCGGCAACAGGAAACAGGCCAAAGAAACAACCCCCAAGGCTACCAGCATGGCCCGTTTGTAGCCAATACGGGTGATATAGGACGACACCAGGAAAGAAGCCGCGGCAATGCTTAAATCTTTGAATGCTTCTAATACCGATGCGGCGCCTTCCGACACCCCAAAATTGTTCTGTACTTGCAAGATGACCGTACCTACGCTGTTGAGCAGGATCGCAAAAACGAAATAATTGAGGAATAGGGACGCTTTGATTTGCCAGTTTTGCATGAGATGCTCTGCTCGTTGAATTGGTGTGGGTGGAAGTTGACGAGCAAAACTACATAAAAGACGGTAGACGGTGGACGGTAGACGGTGGACGACGAAATAAAGCAATAATTACTTCATGTACGGCACCAATTTTATTGAAGGAAAACTGGGGTGAATTCGGGATGACGCAGGTACAAATTTGCAATCCAATTGCAAATTTGTGCCTTTGTAACATGTTTATTGAGCGCAAAATCGCGGAAACCATTCTACAGCACAGCCAATGGTATCCAATCCTGTACTTGGGTGGGCCTCGGCAATCGGGAAAAACGACCCTATTGCCTCGTTTGTTTCCAGATTTACCCTACTTGAGTCTGGAAGATCCAGATGTGCAGGAATTGGCATCGGTTGACCCGCGCCGATTTTTGAATTCATTTCCCCAAGGAGCGATTTTTGATGAAGCTCAACGAGTGCCTATTCTATTTTCATACTTGCAAGGAAGAGTAGACGCTGACAAATCCCTGCGGTATGTACTTTCCGGGTCTCAAAATTTTTTGCTGATGGAGAAGATTGGCCAATCGCTTGCTGGTCGGGTTGGAATCCTGAATTTGCTGCCATTGTCTTATCAAGAAATATTGACAACCAAAAGTGATGTTGCATTGGATTTGCTTGCCTGGCGTGGCGGCTATCCAGCCTTGTATGATTCAGCGGTACCAGAAGACGTTTTTTTTAATAACTACTTGCAAACATATCTTGAGCGAGACGTTCGTTCGCTAAAAAATGTAAGCGACCTATCGGTTTTTATTCGCTCCATGCGCTTGTGCGCGGGGCGTAGCGGCCAGCCACTCAATATGTCGAATTTAGCCACCGATGCTGGTGTGTCTGTGAATACAGTAAAATCCTGGCTGTCAGTATTGGAGGCATCCTACATCATTTTTTTGTTGCCGCCCTACCACAAAAACTTCAATAAACGGTTGATAAAGTCGCCTAAAATGTATTTTTTCGATACGGGCATACTTTGCCATTTGTTGGGTATTTCAGCTGTCCAACAGCTAAACACACACTACTACTATGGCAATATCATTGAAAATTATTTGATTACCGAATTGTATAAAAAACGAACCGTCCAAGGAAAGAGGCCTGTGTTCAGTTTTTGGCAAGACCATAAAAACAACGAAATTGACCTGTTGATTGAAGAAGACGGTCAGATAAAAGCCCTAGAAATAAAATCAAGCCAGACGTTTAATTCCCGCTTGCTTTACGGCCTAAATACTTGGCAGAAATTGAGCGGTAGTGGTGCTGAAAATCAGTTTCTAATGTATGCCGGAACCCAAGAACTGGAATTAGAATTGGGGCGACTATTGCCTTTGAATAAAGCTTTAGAACAATTGTAGCCCCTAACCCCCAGCCTTCATATACCCCAACACCATCTTTATCTCCCCATACCCATACTTTTCCCCGAAATGCTCCCGTGCCGCTGCACTGGAATCCGTATCGGTTTCTTTAAAAAACGCTTCAATTTCCAGCACTTTGTCTTTGTCCATTACTGAAAAAATATCGACTTCGCCCAAGGCTACGTAATGTGAAAGGTGGCCTTCAATGGTGCCGCGCACAAAGCCGCGCGCTTCCGCGATTTCATCCAGGGTTTTGCCCGTTTTGAACAATTCCAGGCTCAGGGCCTTGGTGTCCACTTTAGGGGCTTTTTCCGCGAGGGTTTCCGCCGACAGTACGGATAGTTGGTTGCCTTCGATGTTGTGTTCGGTGCAATAGCCCTGTATTATGCCGATCAGGTCGGCGCCAAACTGCTGGCTTTTGGCGTTGCCGATGCCTTTGATCTTTTTGAGGGCGGGGATATCGAGTGGCAGCGCTTCTGCCAAATCCATGAGGGGACGGGTAGGCAGCACGGCGTACAGTTCCAGGTCGTTTATTTCCGCCACCCCATCGCGCCAGATTTTCAGTCGGGCAAGCAAGGCAGGGTGCGCAATGTTTTGGGGGGCGGCGTAATGATTCTTGGCGACCTGGCCCGCCTTTTTTTGTGCCAGACTGAAATCAAGCTCAGCATCCGTTTTCACCCGCAGGTAACGCGCTGGCGAAAAGCCGTCCTGAAGGCTGGCAAAGCAAGCATTTTTGCTAAACATCTCTTTTTGCAAGCCTTCCAGGGTTTCTTGCGCCAATTTCTGCACGCTTTTGTTGTCGGTAATAAAGCGGACCCTTTGGGCATCCGGCAGCATTTCCTTGCCCAATTTTTCTTCAAAATAAGCGCCCGCTTTTTGCAGCCGAGCTGTCAGCTCCGAATTGTCTTCCGGCAGTTCGGTTTGTGCAAAATATTGCTGTATCTGTGGTTTAAAACGCTCCGCGATGCTGAAAACCTGTTCGCCAAACTGGGCCCTCAGGGTATCCAACTGTTCCCCGGCCTCTTTGTGCAAGCTCCTTTCATGTTCCAGGAAAACGCGGTTCATTTGAATAAAAAGCTTGTTCAATCGAGCAAAACTGAACAGTTCGTACAGCAGCGATTGCTGGTAATCCGCCTTGGCGCGGGTAAGATCCTTTTCATCGGGGGCGTTTTTGTCGGCCTCCTCGGTGTAATTTTTCACCACAGAATCGGTCTTGACGCTCTTATAGGCGATTTTGGAGCGCAGCACAATGCCTTCAAAACTTTTGCAGCGGCTCAATGCCACGTACACCTGCCCGTGCGCGAAGGCCGCTTGCGCATCAATGATGGCCCGCTCGAAAGTAAGGCCCTGGCTTTTGTGGATCGTGATCGCCCAAGCCAGTTTCAGCGGGTACTGCGTAAAGCTGCCGAGTATGTTCTCCGTCACTTCTTTGGTTTGTTCGTTCAGGGCGTATTTCACGTTGCTCCACTCCACGGGTTGCACCTCGATGTCTTCCGATTCGCCGGGGCAGCGCACGAAAATGGTGGTGTCCTTAAATCCTGTGACTTTGCCGATTTTGCCGTTGTAAAACCGTTTTTCTCGCGCCATATCATTTTTGACAAACATGACTTGTGCGTTCATTTTGCATTCAAACACCTCGTCGGCAGGATAGGCAAAAGGTGGAAAATCGCCCTGAATACTGGCTTTGAACGATTGTTTGGGCTGGCCTATTTCTGCCAGTTTTTCCGCGTTAATTTGTTGTGCGGATGCGTTGTGGGCCGTGAGCGTGATGTAAGGCTCTGCTTCTGTGGGATGGAAATTGGCCACATAGCGGCTGTTCAGGGTCTCCAGCACGGACTCGTCAATTTTGTTGTCGCGTACCTTGTTCAGGAGCTTGATAAACGTCTCATCTGACTGCCGGTAAATGTGTTTGAGTTCGATGGAAACCGGGCTGGTGTCGCGCAAGGCCCTGCTGCCAAAGAAATATGCGGTGTCGTAGTACTCCCGCAGCAAGTACCATTCTTCGTCTTTTACGACGGGCGGCAATTGGTGCAGGTCGCCGATCATGAGCAATTGCACGCCGCCGAAGGGTTTGTTGCGGTCCCGGTAGCGGCGCAAAACGTCGTCGATGCCGTCGAGCAGGTCGGCGCGAACCATACTGATCTCGTCGATCACCAGCAGGTCGAGGCTTTGAATGAGGCGGATTTTGTCGCCTGAAAACTTTCGTTGCCGGGCAACTTCATGGGCATTCCCCGGTAAAAAAGGCCCGAAAGGCAATTGGAAAAAAGAGTGAATGGTCATGCCACCGGCGTTGATGGCTGCTACGCCCGTAGGGGCTACGACCACCATCCGCTTGAGCGATTCTTTTTTGATCTCGTGTAAAAACGTGGTTTTACCAGTACCTGCCTTACCGGTCAGGAAGATGTTTTTGTGCGTATTGCGCACATAATCAAAGGCTAATTCAAGTTGTGGGTTGGTGATGAATGTCATATTTCAAGGTTTCAAGGTTTCAAGGTTTCAGGTTCGCGTTGCTGCTGTTATTCTGAATAGTTTTAGCAAAAATGGGTGTTTTTTAAGAAAAAATCTGAGGAACTTTACAAACAAACTACTTTTTGGCTCCAAACGCTTTACTCCATCATTCCAAGAGCAACGCGAACCTGAAACCTAATCAAAGGCTAGTTCACGTTGTGGGTTGGCGATATATGACATGGTTGAGCAGAAGGGTCTGAGCGTTATGGTGAAGGGTGAATTTGATTTGCGTTAGTAAATATACGCAAAAAAACACAAAAACGCAATCGGAGGTTTTTTTTTCGCTACAAAACCTCGTAGGTCTAAAACCTCAGAACCCTCCCAAAAAAGCGCTGCTTTTTTGGGAGGGTTCTGAGGTTTTAGACCTACGAGGTTTCAGGCCCAAATTAAAAGCCAAGCAGTCGTGTCATTCCTAACGAAGCGAGGAACCTGGGTTACTATATGAGCTCAGGTTCCTCGCTTCGCTCAGAATGACACGACTGCTTGGCTTCCAGCATGGAATAAAATTGGAACAACTGCTTTGGCAACTGATTTTAGCTAGGCTTTGACTTGTGTACATACACTAGAGCCGCGTCCACCAAACAACCATTTGATTACTACGGTATTTTGCCAATATTAAATCGAATCACCAAAAGCAACGCGAACCTGAAACCTGAAACCTTGAAACCTGAAACCCTGAAAAGCTAGTACCCAAAATTCTGCGTCACCCTTTCACTCGTCAAATCCACTTCCGATTGCGGGATCGGCAGCAGCTCATGCTTTCCGGCTACAAAATTTGTTTTCCCTGCCGCTATCATCGCCTGCTCCGCCCTGCCCCAGCGCAGCAAATCGAACCAGCGCTGTTGCTCCATCGCCAATTCAGCACGGCGCTCTCTGTAAATTCTTTCACGCAGCATGCTTTGGTCTGTTACGGTTACATCTGGCAGGATAAAGCCGTTGGTACCGCGCGCGCGCTTGCGCACCTGGTTGAGCAGGGGCAGCGCTTCACTGGCTTTCATCTGCTCGTTCTTTGCTTCGGCAGCGAGCAACAAAATATCTGAATACCGCAGTACCCGGATGTTGCCCGGGCCATTGTCCTGAAAACCGGGGTGAGCAGGCACCCAAGCTTTTTGATTGAACCGCGCGTTGATGATCTCCGGGTTGTTTTGCACCTGGGTAGAGCCATCGGGCAAGGTTTCGCCCACATAAATCACCGTGGCTTCGCGGCGTGGGTCGCCGTTTTCATAAGAAGACACGAGGTTGTCGGAAGGCCGATTGAAGCCCCAACCAAGGTTTGGGATACCCCGCACGCCTTGTACCATGTTGTAGGGTGAAGAGCCCGGGCCAGCTGGCTGCTGGGTGGCCAAAGCCACTGCCTGGATTTCAAAAATTGATTCAGTACCATTTTCGCCTATAGGCAAAAAATTGTCTGCGTAACGACTTAACAAGGTGTATTTGCTGGAATTAATGATCTCCATGCACTGGATTTCAGCAGCAGCCCAGTCCTTTTTGAGCATGTACAGTTTCGCCAGAATGCCCCGTGCTGCAGCTTTTGTTGCCCGGCCTTTATCGGCTGGTGCATAGCCGTCTTTTTCGGGCAATACCGAAATGGCATCTTTCAAGTCTTGTTCAATTTGATCGTAAACAAGTGCACGTGGTTGACGGGTTTGGGCATAGTATTCATCGCCTTGCAGAGTTTTGGTCACCAGCACTAGGTCACCAAACCAGTTGACCATTAAAAAATAGGAATAGGCGCGCAAAAACTTGCACTCGCCCACAAGCCGATCCCGCAATAAAGGGTCCATTTCGACCAGCGGTATGTTTTCAATAGCAACATTGGCTCGAGCGATGGCGCGATAATGCCCCCGGTACACCGGCAGCACAAATGGGTTGGTGGCATCTAGGGAAAAATTGTCGATGTCGCTCATCAGCGGGGCATCGTTGGCGGTAGAGCCTTTGTCGGCATCGTCGCTGACGACATCCGTGCAGGCAATATACGGAAGTGCGCAAATGTCGAATTCCCGATATTGTTGGTACACGGCATTCGTGGCCAATATGGCTTGTTCCGGGGTTTTGAAAAACTCTTCAAAAGTGAGTTCGCCGGGAGGCTTCCGGTCGAGGAAGTCCTTCTGGCAACTATTGGTAGCAAACAGCAAGAACGCTGCAGCGATGCTTAATTTGATTGTCGTATTCATCGCGATATGTTTTTTTAGTGTGATGGTAAATAATTAGTGCAACATGAGCCATTCAAAATTTTCAGGAACTGTCCATGTTTTTAGGTCCGTTTTGGAGAAGGGCTCCATTTGTCTTTGCTTATTCGTCGGACCACGAAAAGTGGTCAGACGAGGGCCATTTGGTCTGCCGATTTTTCATCGTCCGACCAATAAGTATAAACAAGCGCCTGAATTCATCCGCGTTTTATTCCACAAAAACCAGGTCTGATTCATATTGAACGTTAAAATGTAACATCTAGCCCAACCAACATGGTTTTAGCCATTGGATAGTTCAAATAATCGATACCCGCCCTAAACCCGCTGTCGTTGGGAAACTCTGGGGTATAGCCCGAGTAAGCCTGTTTCGTCCAAAGGTTGGTGCCACTCACATAGATTCTGGCGCGGCTGATGCGCACTGATTCCATCCACGGTTTGGGGAGCGTATAGCCTAGTGCCACACTGCGCAGCCGGAAAAAGGCGCCGTCTTCGATAAGAAAATCAGACATGCGATAATTATGTCCGCCGTTGGTGACGCGCGGCACGGTATTACTCGTGCCTTCTCCCGTCCAATGGTTGTCATACCAAAGTGTTTCCCAGTTGGGCGTATCGAAACGGGCAACGGCTTTGGCATTGACAACCTTATTTCCCTTCACCCCAAAAAAGTCGAGGGCGCAGTCGAAGCCGAATGCTTCAAGGCCGGCGCTGAAACCATAAGTCAAGGTAGGAATAGGGCTACCAAGGAAGGTACGGTCATTGCCATCCAATTTGCCATCGCCATTGAGGTCGGCGAAACGGAAGTCGCCGGGCTTTTCAGCACCAAATTTGGGCGAACTGGCGATTTCATCCGTGTTCTGAAACACCCCAGCCACCTTATAGCCATAAAACCCGCCAATAACCTGACCGACCACCGTGCGGGTGGCAAAATCGCCTTGGGCCGTTCCTGCGTCAAAAATTTCAGATTTCCCTTCATTGATCGCCAGCACTTTGTTTTTGACAGGGGAAAGGATGGCCCCTATGTTGTAGGAGACCTTGCCTTTGGTTTCACGCCATTGCAGGGTGAAATCCCAACCAACGTTCTCTACTTGGGCAGCATTTACGAAGGGGTTGCTGCCTGAGCCCACATAAAGCGGTATGGGCAAATCACTCAAAATATCGTAGGTGAACCGGCGATACCAGTCGATTTCGGTGCTGAAGCGCCCTTGAAACAAGGAAAACTCCAAACCAACATCTGTCTGTTCGGCAGTTTCCCAGCGGATGCCTGCATTGGCGTAGTTGACGAGGGTAGCTCCGGTCTGTATGGTGTCGTTGAAAGCACTGTACAATTCCCTGGTAATGGTGCCCAACGACGGGTATTCCTGTATTCTGTCATTGCCCGTGATGCCCCAGGAAGCGCGGATTTTCAAGCGTTCAACTACTTTTTGGTTGCGCATAAAGGGCTCCTGCGACACATTCCAGCCAGCAGCCACGGAAGGGAAATAGCCCCAACGGTTGGCCCTGGAAAAGCGGGAAGAACCGTCGGCCCGCAAAGAAGCCGTCAGCAGATAGCGGTCGAAAAAGGTGGCGTTGACACGGCCCAGGAAGCTGGTCATGGCCCACTCGCGGATGATTTGTCCGTTGGGTTGAAGTATTCCATTGACGGTATTCCGCCTTTTGAAGGTGTTTTCTTGCGCCGTTTGACCGACCAAGGCATTGATCCGCAATTTGTCCCATGCTTTGTCGTAGCTGAGGGTGTTTTCCCACAACCAGTTGCGGTTTTTTGAGGTGTCACGGGTCGTGCGCTCCAAATTATTGAGCTGGGAAGAAGACACCATGAACACAGGCTCGAAATAGCGATAGAGGTCGTCACGGCGGTCGAAACCGTAATTCACCCGAAATTTGAAGTTGTTCCAAAAACTCCAATCTGCATAAACCGTCCCAACCCAACGGCTCACGCGGGTACTTTGATCGCTTTTGTAAAACAGGTCAGCGGCTGGGTTGCCGATCGACTGCCCAAAAAAAGTAGGGTCGGTGAATTCACCTGTACTGTCGTAAGCCGCATACACGGGGGGCATCCGATACATTCCACCGAGCACGCCACCGCCGACACCTTTAAAAGTTGATTGAGAATAAGCCAGGTTGGTGCCAATTTTCAGGCTTTTCAGTACTGGATATTCGCCATTGAAGCGCCCGGTGTAACGGTCAAACCCCGTCTTATCCATAATTCCTTGCTGGTTGAAATAGTTGCCAGACAGGTTGTAGTTCAGTTTTTTCCATAAGCCGTTTACACTCATTTGTGCATTGGCCATGGGCGCATCGCTGAAGATCAGGTCTTGCCAATCGGTGCCAGCGCCCAGTGCTGCCGGGTCGGGAAAGGTGTTGGTGTTGCCTTTCAATTCGTTGTACATCTCGGCAAACTGGCTGGCATTGGCCAGGGGCAGTTTTTTGGCAATCTGCTGTTGCCCATAATAAGTACTCAGCGCAAAAACAGCTTTCCGGTCAATTACACCGCGTTTGGTTGTGATGATGATGACCCCGTTCGCACCCCTGTTTCCATAAATAGCCGTCGCAGAAGCGTCTTTTAACACTTCGATGGTTGCCACGTCCTGCGGGTTTACAAAGGAGGCATCATCGAGCAACATGCCATCTACCACGTACAAGGGACTGGAGTTGTTGAGGGTACCCGTGCCGCGGATGCGGATGATGGCCCCTTGCCCTGGCTCCCCGCTGGCAGGCGATACGTATACGCCTGCGATCTTGCCTTGTAAAGCTTGCTCCACCGAGGCGGTCGGAATGCGCTCGATGTCTTTGGCTTTCACGGTTCCGATAGCGCCCGTGACATCGCTTTTGCGCTGGGTGCCGTAGCCAACCACCACAATTTCTTCCAATAAACCATTATCCTGGGAAATGGAGATGTTTACCTGAGCGCGCCCCTTGAGCGCTACTTCCTGGGCGACATAACCCGTGTAGCTCACCACCAGCACCGCATCCAGACTGGTGACATTCAGGTTGAAATCGCCGTCAATGTCGGTAATGGCACCATTTGAAGTGCCTTTTTCCACGACCGAAGCGCCAATCATGGGTTCCCCTCCGGCTTGGTCCGTAATGCGACCACTGACGCGGGTTTGGGCGAATGCTGAACTGGCCAGAAAGCAGCACAGGAAAGCCCATAAGTTGATTTTTTTGTTTAACTGCTTCATATAGAATGGTTTGATTAATGATTGGTTCGAGCGTTAGACCTTCCTTATTCCTTCCAAGCAACTAAAGGATGACGCATTTTAAGAATCTTTTACAACCGCACTTTTATACTTTTCACTTCCGCTGAATTACCACCCACCATAACCTCATACTCACCAGGCTCCACGCCAAAAGTCATATCGCGACGGTAAAAACTCAGGTCGCGTTCGGTCAGGGTGAAGGTCAGTTCGCGGGTTTCGCCGGGTTGCAGCATGATTTTTTGGAAGCCCTTCAATTCTTGTACAGGTCGTGTCACGGAGCCAACCAGGTCGTGCACATACAATTGTGCAACTTCTTCTCCGGCGGTTTTGCCGGTATTGGTTACGCTACAAGTAACCAGTATTTGTTTTGCACTTGCATTCACCGTCGCTTTTGGTTCCGAATAGCTGAATGTTGTATAGCTCAAGCCAAAACCGAAGGGCCATTGCGGCGCATTGGGCATGTCAATGTACTTGCTTGTCCATTTAGAATTGGGGTCGTAGGGCCGACCGGTGCTTTTGTGGTTATAATAGATGGGCACCTGGCCCACGGAACGCGGGAAGGTCATGGGGAGTTTTCCGGCAGGGTTGTAAGCGCCGAATATCACATCAGCAATGGCGTTGCCCGTTTCTGTGCCGAGCCACCAGGTTTCGAGGATGGCCGTGGCACCTTCTGCAATACGAGGTATAGCCAATGGGCGGCCATTCATCAACACCACCACCACGGGCTTTCCGGTTTTGATGAGTTCCAGGACGAGTTCTTCTTGTACGCCTGGCAAGCCAAGTTCGGCGCGGGCAGCGGCTTCTCCGCTCATCATGGCTTTTTCGCCAACGGCAACGATCACCACATCTGCCTGCTCCGCGGCATTGATGGCGGCTGAAAAGCCAGATTTGTCCACCCCTTCAAAGTCGCACCCTTGGGTAATTGACAGGCTGCCAGTCTGCCATTGGGGTTTACTAAGTCCTTCGCGCAAACTCACGCAATCATTCTCATTACCAGCACCGTTCCAGTTGCCCATGAGTTCGCTTTTGTTATCGCCCAACGGGCCAATTAGCGCGATTTTCTGGCCTTTTTTTAAGGGCAACACCGCTTGCTCATTCTTCAACAACACGATAGATTTGCGGGCTACCTCGCGGGCAGCGGCGCGGTTCTCTGCGCTAAAAAGTGTGGCTTTTTCCCGTTCCGCATTGCAATATTTATAAGGGTCTTCAAACAAGCCCATATCGAATTTGAGGCGCAATACCCGACGAACAGCCTCGTCAATTTGTTTTTGTGAAACCTTCCCTTCTTTCAAGGATTGTTTCAAAAATCGCTGATAAACAGCGCCTTGCATGTCCATATCCACGCCAGCATTCAGGGCCAACTCGCCTGCTTCTTTGTCATTGGCTACAACCCCGTGGTTTACCATTTCGTTGATGCTGGTGTAGTCAGTGACGACAAAGCCCTCAAAGCCCCACTCTTTGCGCAAAATATTGTCTAATAGGAATTTATTTCCAGAAGCGGGCACACCGTCGTAGTCGTTGAAAGAGGTCATGACCGTAGCGGCTCCTGCACGCACGGCAGCTTCATAAGGCGGCAGGTAGTAGTCTCGAAAAAAGCGTTCGCTCATATCTACGGTGTTGTAATCGAGACCAGCAATGGGCGCGCCGTAGCCAGCAAAGTGCTTCACGCAGGCAAGCATGGCATCCGGGTCGCCGAGTTTATTGCCTTGGATGCCGCGCACCCGGGCTTCGGCAATGCGACAACCGAGCCAGGTATCTTCGCCTGCGCCTTCCATCACGCGGCCCCAGCGTGGGTCGCGACCAATGTCGACCATTGGCGCATACGTCCAGTTGAGGCCGGCAGCACTGGCTTCCTTGGCGGCCACCCGTGCCGATAGTTCAATGGCACCTAAATCCCAACTGGCTGCTTCTCCGAGCGGGATGGGGAAAATGGTTTTGTAGCCGTGAATCACGTCAAATCCGAAAAGCAGCGGTATTTTCAAACGAGTTTCTTCTACGGCCACTTTTTGCAGTTCACGCACGAATTCTGTGGTGTGGCTGTTGAACAAATTGCCGCAGGCACCGCTGCGGATGTCGTTTTTATAACCTTCCCGGATGGTAGGGCCGGTGCTGCCCCAGTCGGTGGTGTACAGGGTCAGCTGACCGATCTTTTCGTCGATGGTCATTTTCGCGAGCAGGGCGTTCACGCGTTTTTCATTGCCTGGAGAGGGGCGGTAGTTTTGAGCGCTGGCCTGGAAAGTGAGCAGGAGGAGGCCGAAAAAGGATAAGCGTTTTATTCTAGAAGTCATATTTTTTAATGTGATAATTCGATAATAAGAGGAGTTCGATTTTCTTGTCCAAGACCTTCCAGGTTTTAAAAACCTGGAAGGTCTAACGCGTGAATAGAATTAAATTTTGTTGATTAGCTTCGTCCAAGCCTTTTGACACGCCCCCTTTACGCTCACGGCCTCCGCTGCGCAAACAACCACTCCAACACAGCCGGATTGTAATACGTCGCCGTCCAAATATCATGGTACATGGTGGAGTACTCCGTGTATTTCACCTTGCTACCCATCTTTTTAAGGGCTTCCACGATTTGCCGGGAACAACGGGGAAACACCACATCATCCAGGCTACCATGTAGCACCCAAAGCGGAATGCCTTTGATTTTTTCAGCATATCGGGGATCGCCGCCACCACTAAGTGGTAGCCCAGCGGCAAATAAATCGGGCCGGCGCATCAGGAGGTCGAAAGTGCCGAAACCACCCATGCTTAACCCTGTGATGTATACCCGTTTAGGGTCGATGTCGGGGTGTTCGAGCAGCATTTTTTCTATTAACTCCAACACCATGCGACCGGGAACTGTGGGTTCTGGCGTGTAGAGGGATTGCCAGTCTTTGCTGCTGCCGCCCCAGCGTTCTTCGGGAGGGCATTGTGGTACCAGGAGGTAGTGGGGATGTTTGTCGCGCACCCATTTTTCGCAGAAAGCGTGCACGCCGTTGCGCATTTGTTCGTTGTTGTGCGTGCCGCGCTCACCGGAGCCGTGCAAGAATACCACTAGGGGGACGGTAGACGGGGGACGGTAGACGGTTGACGGTAGACGGTTGACGGTTGACGGTTGACCCGCCGTAGCCTTGGCGGCGGCGGGTTGCGGGTTGGCTGCCTCGGCGGTCATAAGTTGGTAGGGAAGTTTGTTGCCCGCTTTATCCGTGTAGATGGCGCGTTGGAAAAAGCCGTTCTGATCCAGCTCGATGCTGGGGTTGAATTGGGCCTTTTCGCCGTCGGCAAAAGTGATGCCTTCCAACAGTTTTTTTGTATCCACTTTATCGAGCCAGCCGCCGCTGAAACCAGCACGTTTTAGTCCTTGTACGATGTAGGGGTTGCGTTTCATCAAATCCCACAAAAAATTGGAGCGGTAGTTTTCCATCATCAGTACAATTGGGCCCTGATCAATGCCGAGATAGTCCTTATCTACCCAAAATGGGAAGCCGGGCTGGGCATTGGGGGAGCGCTCCGTTTGAATGAAAGTCTCATTGTAACCATCAAAAAAGCCGTACTTGCCAACGGGCCAGCGGTTCCACATGGCTTCCAGCGTGGGCAGGCAAACTTCCGGGGCAAAAGGAAGCGAGGCGATGGCGGCTGTAGGTGCAATGGTGCCGTCATCTTCCTGATAATCAATGGCTACGCCTCTTGCGCCATATCCAGGACAGAATATCTTTTTGTCTTCATGGAGCATTTCTGCATCGGGGCCATCACCGGCGGTAAGCCCCCAGATATTGGGGCCGTAACCGGTGAAGTTCAAGGGGTTTTCAATGCAATATTGTCTTTGCGCCAAGGTAGCGCGGCGGGAGTTTTCAAAATAATCGAAGCCCGCTTTTTTCATGTAGGGGTCCTGGATGCCCCTGAAATCAATCCAACAATGGCTGTATTGATGGCCGAAAAGCGGCCCAAAGTTTACGTGATCCTGGCCTTTAAATTCAGCGCGGAAGTATGGTTCGCACCATTTTTCCCAGTTTTTGGCAGGAATGGGGTGGGTAGGAGAACCCAGGGCCATGATGTTCAAAATCATGGCTTCGTTGTAGCCGCGCCAATCCGCGACAAGGAATCCATCGCGCTCCGGGAACCAGCCCATACTCAGACGGTCTTGCGCATTTAGGAACCAGTCGAATTCGACGCGACGGAACAAAAAATCGGAAGTTTTACGGATAGCCTCTTCGGTTGGATTATTTTGATCAAAATACGTCATGCAGGACAAAATACCCGCCATGAGCAGGCCCGTGTCGATGCTTGAAAGTTCTACCGTTTTGTAGCGCAAGGCTGTTTGCGTTTGTAAAAAATGATAGAACCAGCCGCGATAGCCGGCAACGCTGGTGGCATCAGGGCCTTGCGGCAAATTTTTTAGGAATTCAAGGGTTTTTAGTACGCGTTCAGCTGCTTGAGCGTGGGTAATCCAGCCGCGTTCGGCACCCACCAAATAGGCAGAAAGCCCAAACCCAGTAGCGGCAATACTCGAAAAACCGTCGCTTGGAAAGCGGTCTGGCACCTGGTAATTGGTTGGGTGCGCTAACTCCCAGAAATACAGAAAATGCCGTTTTTGAACCTCATCTAAGCTGAAAGGCGGCTTTTCAGCACCGATGGCAAGTGATGGTGATTGTGCCAATAATGGCAGGCAAAACAGCAGGACAATAAAGAAAATGCGGGGAGTATTTTTCATAGAGTGTGGTTCGGTAATTAACCTGGCCTGTTTTGTGAAAAGAGGCTGACGCACAAATAGGTAGTCTCTTTTTAGTACCGTGAGCCTGAAGGCTCTCTTCCGGACCGCGTAAACGCGGCGCTACCTGCGCTCCATGGGTGCATCCGCTTTGATGTTAGCGCGCGTATGAACGGCGCGGCGCTACCAATTCTCCTCACAAAACCAATCAAACGGATATGCTCGCCAATGCCTACAAATCCCAACTGTTCACCCAAACCACACATGCCACAAACTGCAAAACGAATGCAGCCACGGAGCGTAGGTAGCACCGCGTTTACGCGGTCCGGATGAGGGCCTTCAGGCCCACGTTTAAAAAACAATTGAATTATTTGAGAAACGCCATTGCTCTAAAACGTTAAGTGGGGTTTAATAAGCTTCAATTATGCCGCCAGTACAAGGCCGTTTATCACCTTTTTACGGCCATAAAGGCCTTGTACTGGCGACTTAAAAGTCGCGGCAATACTATTGCTTCACAAACTTCGCCTTACCCATCAACGCTCCATTGCGATCGAAGCCCATCAGCAGGTACATACCCACTGGGAATTGCGACACATTGAGGTCGGTAATAGTATCGCCTGAAGTGCTGGCCATGGCTACACGGCGGCCGTAGAGGTCGAATACCTCGAGGCGTGCCACGCCGTCCATGTTTTCTACCATCAGGTAATTCGTCGTTGGGTTCGGCGATACACGCATTTGCGCAACATCGGCCGGGTTGAAAGTTCCAACGGAGGTACAGCTGCCTGCACCAATAACGAGGTCGTCGAAGTAAGAGGTAACATCAGTGCCTGTCGCGTCGATACCCAGGTCGAAGAACAAGGTGATGCGCTTGTATTCTCCATTGTCTGGTACTACGGCAAAGTTGAACGTGAGTTCTTCCCACTCATTGACTTTGGTGTTCACAACTGGAAGTTCAAACGAAGGTGCGCCCGTAGCAGAACCTTCTACCTTCACGGCGAAGTTGCCGATATGATCCATGTGCACCTTGGCCTTTACTGTTTTTACGCCTTTCCAATCAATCGGCGACTCCAAGTCAGGGCTGGAGAACATACCAGCGAACGGCAGAGCATCGCCTGCTTTCACAAATTTACCCACTTTGCTGCTGGTGTTGATGCCTGTTGCATTTGGGTTAGCTACAATCTCAAACTGGTAACCACTGCTTTCGAGGGAACCGTTCGCAAAATATTTGAAATCGAAAGAAGAAGGCGCTGCTTCATTGTCTACGATACAACCGTTGTATCCTGCGCGAACCCAGCGGATGTTGTCGAAGAAATAGGTGCCACCGCCATTATCGTTTAGCACATTGGTGAAAATGATCAGTTTGTTGTTCAGGGTGCCTTCGGCGCCACTGAAGTCGATATCAAACTTATACCATTTATTGCCTTCACCTACTGGGATCGTGTCGAAAACTTCAACTCCCGGGCCTCCGCCTTCGAGTTTGAACAAGAATGGAACATTGTCAGCAGGCGCCCATACCAACACGGAAAGATGGTTGTACAAGCTCAGATCGGGGGGTGCAGGAAATTCAAAGCCAAGACCTGCAAACGCTCCGGCAGGGTCTTTGTACTCGCCTACTTTGAGCGAACCGTTTTCTGGCGCGAGGTGCGGGTTGTTCACCACTTTAAGGTCATCGGCACCATAGAATATTTGCGTGTAGTTGCGCTGGCACTCAAAGTCATCTATGATGTTCGGGACAGCTACTACACCTGCGCATGGATCTACCGTTACTTCAGTTTGGCGCAGGTTGTCAAAATACCATTTTTGACCAGATGCTGCCGTTCCCGCGTTGAAAATGATGCGCACTTCGCTAAAGTCGGTGATGGCATCAAAAGCCGAAAAGTCGAAGCTGAGGGTTTCCCAAACACCTGGAGTGGAAATGGTAGCTTCTGCTTGCTTGTTGCCTTGTGTTGCTGAACTCAAGATGAGCGTCACCGTGCCACCAACACCTGCCGGGCTGAGTACATCAAGGTTAAATTGTCCGTATTGAGAAAGATCGAAGTTGTTTAAAGAAATGCCTTGCAGCGTAGAGAAAGCCGAAGAGCCTTTCGTGTAACAGCCCACTTCCGCAGAGTTGTTCACACCGCCTGGAGTTGGGTTGGCCACAGGGCCGGCGAACGTTCCGTGAATCGGATCGTTTTGATCGAGCCCTTGCCAGCCGAGGTGGACGCCGCCTTCGAAATCTTCCAGCGGTGCCGCTGAACTAGGCGCAGCAAGTTTGATGTTGTCGATGTAATACACATCACCAGGACCACCTGGTACACCTGCATTGAAGAAGATCACAAATTTCTTGTGGCCTTTGCCAATCTGGCTGCTAAAGTCGACCGTGTAAGTCACCCACTTATTCAATTCTGTCACCTGGTTCGCGACTTCCATCGCTGGATTGGGGCCGCCCTCTAGTTTGATAAGCAGGTTGCCCGCTTTGGGCGCCCACACCTGGATTGAAAATTGGTTTTTAACTGTAAAGTCGATCGGATTTTGATAATCAATCTGGAGGTTGGAGAATTCTGTTCCTGCGCCTTCCGGGTCGATAAACTTGCCCACCTTGGGCGAGTTGTTGTCACCCGTTGGATCTGGATTAGCAATAACCGAAAATACGGTCCAGTCACCCGTGTAAGTAGCATTGCGGTTGCATTCAAAATCGTCGATGATGTCCAGGTCTGGTACGTGACCAGGGCATGGGTTTGGCACCGCGCACACATTGTCGAAATAATAGGTGTCGGCGCTGGTTTCTACACCAGGGTCGAAGAATATTATAATTTTCGAAAGCCCTAAATTAGCAGCTTGTGCGCTGAAATCGAAGGTATATGTTTGCCAGGCACCCGTTACGGCGATGTTTTTGGTTTGTTCAAATCCGCCACCGGAGCCTTCGAGTTTGAAAATAAATTGTGTAGCCGCAGTCGCCAACACGTCAATTTTAAACTGGTTGTTTACGGAAAGATCGAACGAAGCACCGTTGTCGGCCAAAATCAAGGAGTATGCGTGCATGTTCGACTTGACGTATTGTGCACAGTTTGCACTGTTGTTGATCGCACTGGGCGTCGGGTTGGCCACAGGTGATGTCAGTACGCCATCAAGTCCCAGGAAATTAAGGCCGGGACTTTCAAAGTCAGCATAGCAAATCCCTGCCTTTTCGGCACGGATGTCGTCGAAGTAATAGGTATTGCCATCGCCTATCACAAATGGATTGAACGACACCAAAACTGTTTTCAAATTCGTCTGACCCGCCGCTGCGGAAAAGTCGATGGTGTATTCCACCCATTGGTTGGCCACCGTGATGTCTAAGAATTTTTCAATAGCCGGCCCGCCAGGACCTTCTAGTTTGAACAGCGCCTTATTGGGAGCCGTTGGCGACCAGATTTTGATCTTGAACTGGTTGTTTTCACTCAGGTCCAGGGCTGCTGGAAAAGTGTACAGCGCAAAACAAAAATCGGAAGCAGGAGCATTGGTGTAAGAACCCACCCCGTCTGAGGTGTTGGCGCCCGATTTGTCCGGGTTGTTTATCGCACCGTTATAGGTTCCGTTTACGCCGGCCCAGGCAAGGTCGGACATGCCGCCCTCAAAATCTTCATAAGTTACCTGAGCGTTTGCGCCCAGGATGCCGAGCAATAAAAGCAGGGCGGTGGTACAGAAATTTTTCATAAGCACTTCTTTTTGAATTGGTTTAGTTTGAAAATGTTGTAATTGTGTAATTGAATTTTACTGGAAAATGGGCTATTCGGCGAACAGTTTTTGCGCCCAGACCCCGCCGTTTTCATTCTTTATGGAAATCAGGCAAATACCTTTCGGTATTTGCGCATATTGAAATTTTTCTTGAAAAATACCGGCTGGTAAAGCACGGCTATTGAACAGCACTTGTAATAGTTTTCCTTCCAAATCGACAATTTCTACCGTCAATTTTTGGTTTTTCAGGTTCGAGATTTCAAGGTTCAAAACCCCGCCTTGCGCGGGAAATGGGTTGGGAAAAACCTGCGCACTAAATCCGTTTTTTTCGCTCAAAAGCTCCTCCGTTGGGGTATTGTCGGCCTGAAAACCAATGGCTTGTAGGGCTGGCGCTATTTCAGCATTCTGCATGAAGAGCCGCCAAAGCAGCCCACTGCGATAATTTTCTATCATGCCCACGATGGGGCCTTGGTCAATGGCGATGTAGGAAGTGGCAAACCAGTTTTGATTCAGGTTGAAAGCGTCGTAAAAGCCATAGTTGTTCCACAGCCGTTCTCCGTGCTCCCGGTAAAAGTGCCTCAAAGCTGCAAGGCTTTCTTGCGGTGTGTAAGGCATGCTGGAAAGCGCTGCCGTGGGCGCGATGGTACCTTCATCGTTGTTTGGCCAAATGTCGTGGGCAGCATACCCATTCGGGCCGTCGCTGGCGGTGAGCCCCCAACAATCCGCGGCATACCCAACATGATTTTCGGGGTTGGCAATACTATATGCCTGCTGGATAAGGGCGTGGTTTCGGTTGCGCACAAAATAATTGCAAAACGCATCCCTACGCCCGCGGGGATCGAAGCCAAGATACGAATAATGGGCGAAAAACATGGGGCCGCCGCCAAATGGGCCGCAATATATTTTATAGCCAAAATGGCTGCTGACATTGGCATAGTTGGAAGCCGTCCAGCCGCTTTGGTATAGGCTTCCCGGTATGGGGTGTGTTGGGGAAGCGGTTGCCAGAATGTACACAATTTGGGTTTCGTTGAAGCCCCGCAAAGGAAAATTCATCTGCCAGGCGTAGTTGGGCGACCAGTGCCAGTACAGCACCGAACTATTGTTTTTACGATACCAATCCCATTCCACATCCTCCCAAAGCCCGGTGATGACAGTGCGCAGTGCCGATTCAAGTGCTGTATTTTGATCAAAATAAGCCCGTGCCGCAAGCAGACCCTGCATCAAAAAAGCAGTTTCCACCAAATCGCCGCCATCGTCAAACTGGCTAAAGGGGATAACAGTTCCGTTGGTGCCGTTCATCCAATGCGGGAACACCCCATGAAATTTTTGGGCAAACTGCAAAAATGACGCTATCTGAACCAGGCGGTTTACGGCTTCGTCTCGCGTTACCCAGCCGCGCTCTGCGCCTACAACGATGGCCATGATGCCAAAACCGGAGCCGCCTGTTGTGACGATATTCAGATTGCCGTTCGAGCGCTCGCGGGCGAGGCCGCTCACCGGGTGCGCGAAATCCCAGAAATAGCGGAAGGTAGCGCGTTGGGTCATTTCCAGCAATGCCTCATCGTCCATGGGATGCGTTGTAGCTGCTGCAACGGCAGATGCCGCACCTTCTGTAGCGTTGGCAAATGCAGTAATTTTATATTGTCGGTTCAGGATTTGTCCTTCATCGCCCGTCCAGTCGGTAGCGATTGCTTCTTTCCCGACTTGTTTCAAAAACTCAAAGGATGCACCTCCGTTGCTGGAGCGATAGATTTTGTACCCCGACACGTTTGGTTCAGGGTTGGCTTGCCAGCCCAATTCGATGTGCTGCTCGTAGCCTGTGGCCTGGAGCTGCATTGGCGCTGACGGGCTTTGCGCTATTGTTATGCTTTGAAAAAAGAGTAGAAAGGTAAATATGTAGAAACGATTGATCATCATCCTGTGGCCCAAAAGAGCACCCTTTTCAATTTCAAAAAGAAATTGGGTGATCCACTTTGTTGGCAGCATGAAATTACGAATAAATGCGCCCGTTCAAAGAAAAACGCACCTCACTACTACTACGCCATGTTAAAAACCGTCACTTTTTCATTAAAAAGCCATGATAAACTCCGTCAAATTGGCCTCTTCTGGCAGCTCAAGCTTTTTGCGCAGCCGGTAGCGTTTGTTTTCGATGCCCCGAATGGAGATGTTGAGCAGGGGCGCAATCTCTTTGGAAGACAGGTTCATTTTCAAATATGCGGCTAAGCGCAGGTCGCCAGGTGTGAGGTCGGGAAATTCGAGCATGAGCCGTTTGAAGAAATCATCGTGTACCTGGTTGAAGGAGGCTTCAAAAAGTTCCCAATCGTGGTCGCCTTCCAAGTGCGCATCAATTTCCCGAATGATTTTAGACAATGCGCGTGGTTCGTTCTTCGCGTCCAGCAATTTGTCCTTCAAACCTTGCAGCGTTTCGTTTTTCCGGATCAGGTTAAAGGCCGCATTGGAGAGTTCCCGGCTTTTGTTTTCTACTTCCAACAGCAAAATCTCTCGTTGTTTATCAATTTCGAGGCGCAAACGATGCCGATCCAATCGCTTCCGATTGAAAAGTTCAAGTCGCCACAACAAACAGATAAACAGGAGCGTATAGACAACAATTGCCCAGCCCGAACGGTACCAGGGCGGTGCAATTCGGAACACAACCAGCGCCGCATTACCACCAATATCGCTGCGCACCTTAAAAGTGTAGCGGCCCGAGGGCAGGTTGGTAAATTCTTTTTCTGCGGAAAAGGACCAGGGCGACCAGGACGTTGAAAACCCTTCCAAAAACCAGGAGAATCGAACGGGATGTTCAAAAAAGGGCTGGGCAAATTGAAATTCCAGGCTGTTATACTGAAATGGGAAACTCAAATCGCCACCCGGTAAAAAAGATTGATTGCCCGAGGTTTTTATCAATTTTACCACAATTGGCAGCAGGAGCCTTGGGCTGGTGTAGAAGGCTGCAGAATCATGTTTTAGCAGGGCATAACCGTTTTCCAGGCAAAAAAGATAATCGCCACCGGATAAGGTTTCCACATTCTCATAGGATGGCACTAAGGCAAGCGGGATTTTTTGCGATTGGCCCCGCCCCTTGTTGAGCCAAAGGCCGTTGCTGTCGAGGGCAAACACCTCCCCTGGCCTGCCTGGTATCAATTTCCGCGCAGCAAGCGGTTCAAATATTGCGCGTCCATCAAAGTCTTTAAGCACGGAAGCGCTTGGCAAAGCATTGACAACCAACCCGCTATCAGGCAATACACTCAAACTCAGTTGAAAATCGGTTGGCAAGCCATCATCGTGGGTATATTTTTTGAATTCCTTTACTTGCGTTAGGTCGTCGCTCAGGCGCAGGCGGAAAAGCCCTTTGTTGGGATGCGCGCCCCACAAGTCCTGATTGCCGTGAAAGGCTATTTTTTTCAATGGTTCGCTAAATCCTTCCACCCGTCCTTTAAAGGCCCAAGACCCTGATTTATCTTTTTGAAACAATACCAGCCCGGTGTAGGTGGCCTGCAACAGCATGTTTGGGTGGTCGGGTACTTGCACGGTGCACCAGCCGCCGGTGACCGATGAAATGCGCCGCACGCTATTGCCCTCCAGGAGAAAAGTGCCGCTGTTGTGGCCACAGAGCAACTGACCGTCAAAAACCTTGAGCTGCCATACCTGCCCTTGTGACCCTTCTACCAGGGAAATGGGCGGAATGGCCAGTTCTGTTGGGTACGGTGTCCTGAAAACGCCCTGGTTGGTGCCGATGTACAGTTGTTCGGCGTGCTCCGCTGCCGCGTACACCGTGCCGATTTTACCCGTTTGGTCTGTAAAAAAGGTGAGCGGCGAACGCAAGACGGCAAAATCGATTCCTTTATCCAGGCCGAGCCACAGATTGCCCGCACGGTCTTCGAGCATGGACAGCACGGTGTTATTTTGCAGGCCATTCTCGCGGTTGAGGTGGCAGCGCAATTGACCTGAAGGCTGTAAAACATACGCGCCGTCAAGAATGGTGCCGATAGCCCAGCCGCCATCGCGCAACGCCAGGGCTTTGTTGAGTTGTTTTTTGCGGAACACAGCATTGAGCGGGCTCTGCCAAGGCTTGCATGCTCCGTCTTGCAGGTTAAAAATGCCGTCGCTGGAAGTGCCTGCCCAGATACCGCCCCGACCATTGGGCACCAAAAACTGCACGATTTTATCTTTCAAAACCTCCGCGCCGGGCAAGGCGCGAAAGGTGTTGTCGGGCAGCAATTCATACAAGCCGCGCTCAATGACGGGCAGCACAACTTTGCCATTCACCAGCTGCGCAAACATGATCGCATTGGGTGGCTTTATGGATTCAACCTTTTGATAATCAAACTTGTATATGGTTGAAAAGGATTGAAAAAGCACATAGTCGGGCAATACAAGAATATGCCAAATCTCTTCTTTGCCCACTTGCCCCTCGCCCAATTGAACGCTTAGGGAATTATAGCGAAGTTGCCCGGAAGCGTCTTTTTTCCAAAAGCCAAATTCCGCAAAACCGCCGCAAAAAACCTCCCCGGAACGCCCAATCGCAATACTGCGCACTGCTTGCTTTTCTGGCAAGGCAAATTGCCGCCAACGCGTGCCATCAAATTCCATTAGCGTGCCATTGTTGCCTGCATACAGCCAGCCCTCCGGCGATTGCGCCAGCGACCAATTTTGGTTTTGTGCTTCGTAGTCCGTGGGCTGAAAATTGCGCAGCCATGGGGTTTGTTGCGCCAACGCATGGGTGGAGCACAAACAGCTTAAAACAAGCAGGATATTTTTACATGAAAATTGCACCGGGCAAAACTAGCCATTTTCGGGAAAGGTTTGTCCGATTGCTTCTGGTGCCGGGGCCTAAAATGTTCTCCATGACTTAAAGCGCAGGGTTCAAGTTATTTTTTACATTTGCTTTCCACTTCACTTCAAAACGGCAGTTCAAGCGTCTATTTCAGTCGGGATTATCGGCTACCTTACCATTCCGTGCCTTAACAACATTTGGTTTGAAAAGGATTCGATCGGTCATTTGATCGATGCGCTTGTTTCCTGGGGGCTAGTGGGTGTCTGGCTGGGGTGGTGGTTGCCACGACAAAGGTAAAACCTCGTAGGTCTAAAACCTCAGAACCCTCCAAAAAAACGCTGTTTTTTGGGAGGGTTCTGAGGTTTTAGACCTACGAGGTTTACACGCCAAAAGGCCCTCCTTTTCCGTTCTATAAATCAACCACCAGAAAACGCATCATTCATCTCTCATAACTCATCTCTCTTCATTATAAAATGAGCTTTAATAGGGTAAAAAACATCAAAACAGAAGTCTTGTCCGATAATTGGTATACGTTGCGCAAAGTGACCTTCGATTTTCAAAAGAAAAATGGGAAATGGCAACCCCAAAGCCGGGAAGCTTATGATCGGGGCAACGGCGCTACCATTTTGTTGTACAACAAAGAGAAAGGAACCGTGATCCTGACCCGGCAATTTCGGATGCCGACATTTCTCAATGGCAACGAAGCGGGAATGCTGATCGAAACTTGCGCAGGGTTGCTGGATTTGGACAATCCAGAAGATTGTATCCGTCGGGAAACCGAGGAGGAAACCGGCTACAAAATTACCGATGTTAGAAAGGTGTTCGAGGCGTATATGTCGCCTGGTTCGGTCACCGAAATCCTGTATTTTTTTGTCGCTGAATACACAGCGGAACAAAAAATTAACGATGGGGGTGGTTTGGAACATGATCAGGAAGATATAGAAGTATTGGAGCTGCCTTTTGGTGAAGCCATAAAAATGATGGCTTCTGGAGCAATCCGGGATGGCAAAACCATCATGCTTTTACAATATGCTCAACTCCATAATTTACTATAACGATGGGAAAATTTCACGACAGTATGCTGCCCCTTCACCAGGCATTCATTAAAAAACAACACCTGTTTTTTGTCTGCACATCACCTTTGGATGGAGATGGCCGCATCAACATTTCACCTAAAGGCCTGGATACTTTTAGGGTGTTATCGGAAAACAAAGTGGCTTACCTGGACTTTATCGGCAGCGGCAACGAGACCTCCGCGCATACCCTTGAAAATGGCCGCATCACTTTTATGTTCTGTGCTTTCGAAGGGCCGCCCAATATCTTGCGCTTGTATGGAAAAGGCCGCACCGTGCTGCCTGGTACGAAGGAATGGGACTCGTATGCGCCGCATTTTGAGGTGTACCCGAATACCCGCCAGATCATTGTAGGCGACATTGATCTGGTAGGCACTTCGTGCGGATATGGGGTGCCATTGTACGATTATCAAGGCGAGCGCCAGATCATGTTCGATTGGGCGGCTAAAAAAGGGGAGGAGGGTTTGAGTGCTTACATCCAGGAGAAAAATATGAAAAGCCTGGATGGTTTGCCGACTGATTATGCGGTTAGGGATGCTGCAGCGTCATAGCACACCCAACAACTGCCCCATTCAGGAGGTCGGTGGCCGCGCCATGGCCGAAGTGCCACATCCATTTGTGGCCGAAACGATGCAGCGTTTCTCGGAGGAGCCGCTGCTTGAAAAGAAAAAACTGACCTTAATCCACCTGAACCATGCCAATCCGCTTTATGGGATGAAGCAGCGCGAGCAGGTGTATGCGATGCGGGGTTCTCGATTGCGGAGGAAGGGATGCTTATTGGCTTGTAGGGGGAGTTGGAGGGGGCCATAGCGTTTTTTGTCCATAATGTTTTCCTAACAACTGCATTCGCTGGATTAACCTTTTACTTTTGCACCGTCTAATACGCGTCAACCTGAATTCAGGCGATGAGGTACTGATACCACGATCACCCGTTTCTAAGCCCGATCACATTTATTAGTCCGTATGCCAATCGATCAACAGCACGAGAATGAGCGCTATACCAAGGAGCGCGGGGAAATGTCCTTTTTTGACCATATCAATGAGTTGCGCAAACACATCATGCGGGCTGCATTGGCCATTACGGTGATCGCTGTGGTTTGCTTTCTCAACAAGGATTTTGTTTTTAATACGATTATTTTCGGACCGCGCAGCCCCGATTTCCCTACTTTTAAAGTACTCTGTAGCTTCTCTCATGCCATAGGTATGGGAGATGCCATCTGTTTCGTGCCTGCCAATTTCCAGCTTATTACCCGTGAATTTGGCGAAGTCATCATGCAGGTGCTTTATGTATCCTTCTGGCTCGGCGTAATTGGAGCATTTCCCTTTATTTTTTGGGAGTTTTGGCGCTTTATCAGCCCAGGCCTACACGAAGAGGAACGAAAATCGGTACGCGGTGTCGTGGCTATTTGTTCCGCTTTATTCTTGTTGGGGGTACTGTTTGGATATTATGTTATCGCGCCATTTTCGATCAACTTTTTAGCAGGATATACACTGGAAGGCGTGGAGGTGGCTCCGACCCTCGATTCTTATGTAACCTACATTACCATGTTCACCATTCCTACCGGGTTTATTTTCCAGATGCCGATTGCAGCCTATTTCTTTGCCCGTATGGGGGTGATAGGCACCGCTTTCCTGAAAAAATTTCGGCGACATGCCATTGTGTTAATTTTAATATTAGCGGCGATCATCACCCCGCCAGATGTTATTTCTCAAACACTGGTCGCTATTCCCTTGTATATGCTTTATGAAATTAGTATAATTGTGGTTGCCAGGGTGCAACGCAAACGTGAAAAAGCACTAAAATCTGATGACACCCGCGTGCGCAAGGTGGAGGATGACGATGATACTGTGGCGTAGAATTTGTCCAAAACAAAAACTAAATGCTGCGCTATTTCCTTAGAAGGCTATTGATTTCTATTCCTACATTGCTGATAATTTCTTTAGCAGTGTTTGGGCTGGGAAGATGCGCCCCGGGCGATCCGGTGGCAATTAGCCTGGGTGATGAAATGGCGCTTCAGGCAGACCCAGTGCGATATGCGAATACTTATATGCGAAAAGCAGCCGAATTCGGGTTGGACAAACCGCTTTTTTATGCCAGCCTTGGCACCGCAGCATATCCGGATTCCCTTTGGAAAATATACCCGCTCGACCGGCGGCAACGACTTTCCAAAATCATAGGCCAAAATGGAAACTGGCCCGCAACCCGTGCGTTTGAGCTCGCAGTCATTGAAACACTTAGCGCCTTTTATGCCGTCCTGCCAGATACCTTAAAGCAAAGGCCCTATTTGGAACTGGCGCTGCTTAATTTGTCGACGCAAGACTTGTTAGACAATTTGAAATCCAGTTTTCTGCAGGCCGACAGTATTTGCAATACCATCAGCCCGCAGCCCGCACAAATCCGCGTCCGGATGGATGCCCTTAAAGGAAAAACGGATGCGGTCTGTGGCAATATCCTTTCCGGAAAATTGCTAACGCCCGCCATTCACTGGTATGGATTACACAACCAATACCACCAATGGCTGATTGGTTTTCTGACGGGGAATTGGGGTTTGAGCAAAAATCAGCGTCCCGTAATACAGGAGCTCAAGCCAGCGCTTTTTGCCACTATGGCCATCAATGCAATGGCCATTTTGTTTGCCTACCTTATCTCCATTCCCTTAGGTGTAGCAATGGCGCGTCGGAAAGGGCGTGCATTCGATCGCTGGACACAAAGGATATTGGTATTCATTATGGCTATGCCCGTGTTTTGGATGGGTGGTTTGCTGGTCATGCTTTTTGGAAGCAAAATTTTTGGAGAGCCCTTGATTGCGAATCCCTATCTGGACATTTCAGATGCCTGGAAAATGGGCAGCGAGGCATTTGGGGATTGGTTCAGCAATAAATTGCCCAAATTCGTACTGCCCATCTTGGTACTGACCATGTACTCCCTGGCCATAATATCCATACAAATGCGCGGTGGAATGGTGGAAACACTGGGGCAAGACTATATCAGGACAGCCCGGGCCAAAGGTGTGCGGGAGGAAGACGTTTATTGGACCCACGCCTTTCGAAATGCTGTATTTCCCATTATCACCATTTTTGGTTCCGTTTTTCCGGCCTTGTTCACAGGATCCCTAGTCATCGAAACGTTGTTCAATTTTCCAGGCATGGGCCAAAAAGCCCAAGAAGCCTTTTTATCACAAGACCTGGCCATTCTTTCAGCCATCCTGATGGCTGCCGCGGTATTGACTATTTCAGGGAACCTGGTTGCGGATATGATGTATGCCTGGGTGGATCCGAGGGTGCGGTATGTGTGAAAAACTGGTTTCAAGGTTTCAGGTTTACGCGATCTGTTTGTCAATTTTGAAAAGCCTTTTCAATAACACGAACAGATTATGTAAACCTGAAACCTGAAACCTTGAAACCTGAAACCTTGAAAACTACGAGGTTTCGGAAGTTCAACAGCGCCCCCGCGCTCATTCCCTCTGCCTCAAACATCCCCATGTGCCCAACCCCGTCCAGCACCTCCACCTGCGCCATATCCGGCAACATGGCAGCCTTCAATGCCTGATCCACTGGTACCAGCCCATCCGCCGACCCCAACAAAAACAACACCGGGCAACGCACATTTTTCAGCGTCTCTTGATGGTCTGCACGCCCCATCATAGCTTGAAGCGCCCCCACGATCCCTTCAGCAGGCTGTTGTTTGCCCTTTTCAATCATCGCTTGCACAATTTCAGGATGCGCTTGCGCGTAGGCCGGTGCAAAAAGATTGGGGAATAGTTGTGCTACATACAGGTCGCGCTTACCGGAACGCAGCATTTCAATGCCCCGCATGCGTGCGTTTTTCCGGGCATCGTCGTCGGGGAAGGGATGGGAATGAAACAGGCCCAGGCCTGCAAGTCCATCGCCAAAGCGTGCCGCGAATTCCAACGCAACATAGCCGCCCAAAGAATGCCCCACCAACACACAGCGTTCTACTTGCAGTGCATCCAGTACGGCCTTTACCGCAGTTGAATACGCCGCCATATCTGGGGCTTGAGGCAAATCAGACTCCCCGAAACCCGGCAGGTCTATTGACAGTATTGGAATGTCGGGAAGTAGGGGGATAAGGCCGTCCCACAGCGATGAATCTTCGCAGAAACCGTGCAGTAATACAAGTGGAACCGAAAACCCCGTAGGGCTAGCAGGTTTCAGACCTGCCAGGTTTTGGTGAAAATGAACGGCAATCTGGCGGCCTTTGTCTAAAACGAACTGTTTCATGGCCGCAAATCTGCAAAATTTGTGCTGTTTTGCAATGAAAATCATTTAAAGCTGGGCATTGCCAGTGTTTTACCGATTTTTACCCCGCATTCATACGCACACAACCCATGAACATTTTTGGAGAAATATCAAGAGCATTCAGTCCAGACCTGCCGAAAGACCTCGGCGACATGGATGCGCACCTCGATTTCATCTTGCCCAAAGTCATGCCTTATGGCGAAGACCTGCGGGAAACGACCTTCTGGTTGGCCAAGCGCTGGAAAGAGGTGCGACAAGAAGAAGGCTTCCACGAAGCCATCCTGCATATCTTCAATCCGGGTGGGGAGTATATGCTCTCCATTGATGGCAACCTGATGAAAGGCGAATGGAAGCAGTTGGGTGAATACAACAGTTTGGTCGTAGAAATAGGCGGCAAAAACGAGCTCTTCGATGTCCGCTTCCTCAATGCAGATTTTATGGTACTCACCAAACACGGCGACCAGTTGAGAAAAGGCCTGCGCCGCTATTTTATGCTGGTGCATGAGCCAGCATCCAACTACCGCGGTAAAGAGCTCGACTGGCGCAACATCATGGAAAAGCTGTTCAATGTCTGGCGCGAAAACAGCCTCAGCATCTGGGCCTGGCTTTTCTTCATCATCGCCCTCGGTGCCATCGTCTATTCCTCCCTGTAAACCCACCGTCCACCATTAAATCAACCCGCCTACTCCAAGGCTTCGGCGGGTAAACCGTCCACACCGTCCACCGTCCACCGTCTACCGTCCACCGTAAAATATGCATCTTCTCGATTGGTTTGTGCTTGCGAGTACATTAGCATTAATAGTTTTATACGGCGTTTGGAAAAGCCGCAATTCCGTTGGTGACAGCGCTGATTTCCTGGCAGGGAAACGCGATTTGCCTTGGTGGACCATTGGCCTGAGCATCATGGCCACGCAGGCCAGCGCGGTTACCTTTTTGAGCACTCCTGGACAGGCATATGCCGACGGGATGCAGTTTATACAGTTTTATTTCGGCCTGCCCATCGCGATGGTATTCCTCGCGTATTTCGTGTTGCCCATTTATTACAAATTACGGGTCACCACCGCTTACGAATTCCTGGAACAGCGTTTTGACCTGCGCATCCGCAGCCTGACTGCGATATTATTCCTCATTCAGCGGGGCATGGCAGCATCCATCAGCATTTTGGCACCGAGCATTATCTTATGTGCGGTATTTGGCTGGAATTTGGCGCTGACCAATTTTTTCATGGCTGTTTTTGTGGTTTTTTATACGGTTTCCGGGGGTAGTGCCGCCGTCAGCCGTACCCAGGAATTGCAAATGACGGTGGCACTCAGCGGGTTGGTGCTGGCTTTTATACTGATTATGTACAATCTCCCGGATGGCGTGGGCGTATCAGAAGCCTGGCAAATTGCGGGCGCAGGCGGCAAAACCAAAATAATCGACTGGGACTTTAGCTGGACCGACCGCTACAATGTGTGGTCGGGTGTACTGGGCGCAACCTTCCTTTTTCTGTCCTATTTCGGAACCGACCAAAGTCAGGTAGGCCGATACCTTTCTGGGAAAACCCTGCGGGAAAGCCGCATTGGCTTGCTTTTCAACGGCTTGATAAAAATTCCGATGCAGTTTCTGGTACTGGCCGTTGGCGTGATGGTATGGGTGTTTTTTCAGTTCAATCAGCCACCCCTTCACTTCAATCAGGCCAACCTGTTGATGCTCAAAGGCACACCCCAGGAAGCAACATACCAGAAATTGGAGGCCGACGACAGCCAACTATTTTCTCAAAAAGCAGCCGTGTTGGAAGGGTTGACTCAGGCGCAGTTGTCCAAAAACGAGCTGCAAATCAATGCCCGTATGGCAGATTTGCAATCGCTTGAACAGCGACGCACGGAACTTCGCACCCAGGCGGCGACCCTTATTTCGGAAGTCAACCCGAGTGCCGATACCAAGGACAAAGATTATATATTCATCAATTTTGTGCTCGACCACATACCCAAAGGCTTGGTAGGACTGATATTGGCCATGATTTTTTCCGCATCCTGGAGTACTACAGCCTCCGAGCTCAGTGCTTTGGCCGCTACCTCGGTCTCCGACATTTACCGGCGTTCGTTGGTGACTGGCCGCTCCGATGCACACTATCTCCGCGCTTCTAAATGGGCGGTGGTGCTGTGGGGTATTTTCATTGTCTTGTTTGCCATTTTCGCGGCTTTGTCGGAAAACCTTATCCAGGCGGTCAATATGATAGGATCTTTGTTTTATGGCACCATACTTGGCGTATTTTTCACCGCATTTTTCCTGAAAAGCGTAGGTGCCAAAGCGGTGTTTGCTGGAGCTATTGTCTCAGAAATTGTGGTATTAATCATGTTTTTTGGCGTGAGCAAAGATGCCTACCTCTGGTACAATCCATTGGGCTGTGGCATTGTTATGGGGCTTGGTTGGCTCATACAGCATAGTTTTTTTAGAGGAGAAAAGCAGTAGTGTCTGTTAACGAAAATTTAATTTCGGGCATCAAAGAACCAAAACAATCTTTGGCCTCGTTTTTGTAATAAATCGATTGGTTAACGCTGCACAAATTAAATTCACTCAAAAAGTCTAATCCTATGGTTATCCTAACTTGTCTCCTGCTCCTGCTGCTTGTTTTTGGTGGAAAAGCCCTAAAAGAAGCTTAAATCTAGCCCAGAAAAGCGGCCGTTATTGAAAATATAATAACTCCAAAGCCGTCCCCAATGCAATTAAAAGCGCCCGGTGTTGATCGCCGAGCGCTTTTTTTATTGTTTAAGTTACCTAAAATTGGTAACTTTTTCAAAATTTAAAAATAATGGGAAAAAACACTTCGGTATCATTAGGCAACCATTTTGAAGGTTTTGTTGAAAACAGCATCCATGAAGGGAGGTACAAAAACGCGAGTGAGGTGATTCGTGCAGGGCTGCGGCTGTTGGAAGCAGAAGAGAGCAGGATTCAAGCCTTGAAAACCGCCATTCAAGCAGGGATAGACAGTGGGATTGCTGTAAATTTTGATCCAAAAGGACACTTAGAATCTTTAAAAGCCACAAAGGAGAAAAATGGCTAAATACTAATGCTGGACGATAACCTTTTCGCGCAAGTGCCTGCCATGAGACAGTTTTAATTCAACAAAATAAAGCCCAGGCTTCAAGTTGGAAGTATCAATTACACGAGTTGACGCTCCAGATTCAATGCTTTCTTGGTACACCGTGATACCCACGTTGTTACACAACTTCAACTTCGCGCTGCCAGCCAACACATGCCATGACACCGTAAGATGATCGCCCGCTGGATTGGGGAAAACTAAACCTGAAATGCTAAATTTAGAATCGGCTTTTTCGGGTGCTTTTCCACGTTCACCCACTATTGATGGCAACGGTTCATATTGGATCAAGCTGTCTTGAACTAAGCAGAACCGCGATCCGGGAGTTTGTTGAGCGGCGATGATGCCTGAAAGGCAACATAATAATGCGATGCCAAAAAAATATTGGCAAAAAAGTAGTTTTTTCATGCTTTTAGTTTTCAATAATTTTAGTATCAATGTCTGTCCACTTATCTTCAAATCAGTTAACTAATTATAAAGTTTGTGTAAACCTTTATGCTTCTATTTGCCTATTTTTAGATTTAAAATTTTTTAATTTTAACCAAAATCAATATTTTAAAGATATCAAAAGTGAAAAGTCTTTCAACTTGAAACTGTAACACATGCTAAGCACATATCGCCCGTTGTTACGTTGTGGCGTGGTGTGAAATAATATGTCTCGTTGTGGGGAAATAACGCATTCCAAGGCTTTCGAGTCCAGCGTAAGCCTCCAGTTACATATCTTCGCGGCCATCGCGCACTTCTATAAACTTTATGCTAAGCGCTGCGTTGTCAAAAGCCACCCTATCCAATAAAAACTCCAATAGGTAAAACAGCCACCCTCCTACGCTTTCACCTGCCATAGCCTTTCTGCCTTCGTTAAAACTACGGCAGGTAAAGGAGAAGGAAGGCTACGGCGGGTAAAACAGCAAATAGCCAACAGCCCATTCATGGTCAATTTCACTCGAACAATACTCCCCAACGGCCTGCGCGTGCTGGTACATGAAGATACAAGCACGCCCTTGGTAGCAGTTAATATTACCTATTATGTAGGCTCCCGCGACGAAAGCGCTGAAAAGACCGGGTTTGCCCACTTGTTCGAGCACCTGATGTTTGCCGGCAGCAAAAACGTGCCCGACTTTGACGATCCGCTGCAACACGCCGGCGGCGAGAACAACGCGTTCACGACCAACGACTACACCACTTTTTACGAAATAATGCCCGCCATCAACCTGGAAACAGCCCTGTGGCTCGAAAGCGACCGCATGTTGGCCCTGCGCATTTCCAAAAGGGCGCTTGATGTGCAACGAAAGGTCGTGGTAGAAGAATTCAAGGAAACCTGCCTCAACGAGCCCTACGGCGACTCCTGGCATCACCTTTCGGAAATGATGTTTCAGGTACACCCCTACCGCTGGCCAGTAATCGGCTTGGTGCCGGAACACGTGGAAAACGCCACCATCGAAGACGTGCGCAGTTTTTACAAATCTTGGTACAATCCCAGCAATGCGGTGCTTTCCATCGCGGGCAACGTCACGGCCGAGCGCGCAGCAGCCCTCGCCGAAAAGTGGTTTGGCAATATTCCACCGGGTATAAAACCGACGCGCGACATAGCGCCGGAGCCGCCGCAGCAAGCACCCGTGTACCGCGAAGTACGCGCCAACGTGCCCGTTCCAGCCATTTTTATCGCTTTTCGTACCCCAGCGCGCCTGGATCCCGATTTTTATGCCGTGGATTTGTTGAGCGATATCCTGGCGCAAGGTCATTCTTCCAGGCTTTACCGCCGATTGTTGAAAGAGCGGAAATTGTTTTCCCAAATTGATGCCTACATCACTGCCAACGTCGATCCGGGTTTGCTGGTCGTGGAGGGCCGCCCAGCAGAAGGTGTATCGGTAGAAGCAGCCATTGCGGCAGTTTGGGAAGAACTGGAGTTGCTCAAATCCAGCGTCGTCGAGACCAGGGAGTTGGAAAAAATCCAGCACAAGTTTGAAAGCACCGTCGTGTTTTCAGAAACAAGCGCCATCAACAAAGCCCAAAACCTGGCTTTTTATGAACTGCTTGATCGCGCGGAATTGATGAACGAAGAAGTGGGTATTTACCTGAATGTTAGCCCGGAGGACATGCACCGCTGCGCCAACGAACTTTTCCAGCCGGACAATTCCGCCACGCTGGTTTACGTTCCTGCATAATCCTATAATCTTACCAACCTTGCCGAAACAGGCTTTCGGCATTACTGCGTATGAACCGATCCTTCTTTCCCATTCGGGCTGCAACGCTCGTTTTCGCCTTTTGCCTCCCACAAATCACCTTCTCTCAAGAGCAGCTTGGCATGCGCCTGGAACGCTATTCCGGCATTTATGGCGCAAGCATCAACCCGGCAAATACCGCCGACAATCCCAATAATTGGGAAGTCAGCCTCTTCACGGCGGAGGCTTTTTTGGAAAACAAATACGCTTTCCTGCGCAATACCAGTCTGCCCCATGCCCTGCGCAATTCCGATAATATAGTGTCTATCCTGGATACTTCCCTAGAGAATATTCCACCAGCGGATGCCGTAATCCTGGATTATTTCGATCGAAAACGCAAGCTGTACGCCGTCGCGCAAGCCCGTGTGACCGGGCCTGGTTTCAGTTTTCGTTTCGCGGAAAAAAATGTGCTCGGACTGACTACTGCCCTGCGCACGGAGATGTCGGCCTACAAAATCCCGGAAATATTTGCGTACCGCACGATTTCTAACTTGCCGCGCAACCAAGCCATCAACATGCCACCCGCGGGGTTTGCGGGTATGGTTTGGGGCGAAATTGGCCTGCATTACAGCCGCAGCAGTTCCGATGGGGATGTGCAAAAAAGCTGGGGCATTTCGCCAAAATTATTACTCGGACTGGAAGGCTTTTACACCCGCGCCCGCAGCAACTTTGACTACACCCAGCGCCTGGGCGATACCGCCGCATTTGGCAGTGCCAACTGGGATTATGCGCTCAGCCTGGGCAATGCTGCCGATCCCGACAATGTGCAGCTGCGCAAACAAGGCACTGGGGTGGGCTTAGACCTTGGATTTACCTGGGCAAGCTTGAACACGACCAATGAAAATGAATACGCCTGGCGTTTCGGGGCGTCCATCGTCGACCTGGGTTTTGTGCGTTTCAACAAAACTTCCGAACGCCACCATATCACTTTTGACACCTTGTTGACGGTCAGCGATGCCGATTTCCCAACCCGCAACAATGCGGTGGAGGTGCTGCGCGATGCCAGTCAGGCTTTTTTAGGGGACCCCACTGCTTCTATTGTCGGGCAATCTTTTGCCATTGGCCTGCCCACCGCACTTTCCCTGCAATTCGATGCACAAGTAGCGCAACATTTTTATGTCGCCGGCCTGCTCCTGCAACGGGTGCCGCTGTTGAAATACAATGTAAAAAGGCCGAATACCCTAGCCGTTGTTCCGCGTTTTGAAACCCGTTGGGCCTCCTTTTCCATGCCCTTTGTGCTCAGCGACTGGCAATCCCTTCGCGTGGGAGCAGCCGCTCGGCTAGGCTGGCTCTATATTGGCTCCGACAACCTGGGCAGCTTTTTCACGAAGCATAAGTTGACGGGAGCGGATATTTACATTGGGCTGAAAATCAATGCCTTTTCGTTGAATTTCAATCGGGGGAATCGCCTGAGCAGGGAAAGTGGCGGCAAGCGGGGTCGGCAGCAGAGGAAGAAGATAAAGTGTTATGAGTTTTGAGCAACTGGTGGACTCGGCACTAGATGCCTGAACGATGCGCCGCAGCAGGGTTGCTCTCACTGGCTGCCAAACCTCAAAAACAACACAAAATATCACTTTGTTTGTGGGCAACCCTGCTGGTAGTATTTGGAACACGGATCGAACGGATTTGACGGATTAAAACGGATTAAGGGTGCGCTCTTGTAAATCCTTTTTAATCCGTCAGATCCGTTCGATCCGCGTTCCATAAAGTCTTTCCAATCATTGGCTGCTACCTGAAGTTATGCTTGGCTTTTCATGCTCTTCTTGCCAGCATGCCCCCCTTCGTAGGTGTTCCTTATTCTTTCACAAACTTCCCTGAAAACATTTCTCCGCTTTCACTACGTGCCAAAGCAAGGTAAAACCCCTTGCACAACATTGAAATATCCAATTCCCCATTACCACCTTTGCGAAGCACTTCCCGGCCCTGAATATCCAGAATGCAAACTTGCAAGGCAGTGCTTTCAGGAGTACGCACGGATATTGCCTGCTGTGCCGGGTTAGGAAATATTTCCAAGGCTTTTGAATCGAGCGCGAAAAGCCGTGATACCCGGTCACGTCCCCATTATTTGAGCCCATATAGCCGCAGGCAATATAGCCATCGCTGATTTCATGAATTTCACAACCAACGTCCAGGCCACTGCCGCCTAGGTTTTTTTGCCATTGGATGGTGGGTTGGGCGGAGAGTGGGTGGAGTGTAAGAAATAAGATGAGGAATGGTAGGATGTTTTTCATGCGAATGGCATATTGTCGCCTTGTCTGGCATTCACTTTTTTTATTAAAAGTACGCTGAAACGAAGGCTTTTGCGAAGCATTTCCGCCTCACATTCGCTCAATGGCTGTTTGGCCACTCGATTTCAAAAAACCCTTTCGCGCACGGCAACGATGTTAGACCAAAAGCTCGGAAACGAACAACAAACAACTATCAACGAACAACTTTTAGCCGATTCGTCCCAACCACCCCTTTAATTCTTCTTCAAATTCATTAATCGGCAGCTTCAATCCCGCAAATCCACGCGTTTCCCGCACCTGTTCCAGCGCCAACTCCAGGTCAATTTTATCCTGATGCTGCACTACAAACAGTTTTTGGCTTGAGAGATGATCAGCGAGGTATTCTTGCTCCGTTTGGCCAGGGGTGGGTATCAGGATGGCTGGTTTGCCCATGACGGCCAGATCCATGAGGCTGCTGTAACCTGATCGGCAGATGACTGTTCCGCTGGCTTCCAGCACTTCGTTCAATTCGTCGGAAGTGAGATAGGACACCATTTCGACGTTTTCTGCGGCGAAATGGTGTTCTTTAGAATGGGTTTTCCCTAGAATGAAAATGAATTTCTCCGGCAGCAGCATAGCTTGTTCCAGCAGAATTTGTTCCAAATAGGTACGCTGCGGCTCCGGCCCGGAAAGCACCACTGCCACATCGTATTCTTGTTCGGCGGTGTCGGATGCCGGAGTTGAACTGGACAACAGGCCAATGTAGCGGGTTTTAGTGCTGCCTTTGGCAGGGTGCGACAGTTCGCCGGAAAGTGTCGGTTCGGTTGGTGCGTCTGGCACCCATATTTCTTCAAATTTAGTGAGCGCGAGGCGTAGTGCCTGATTGGCGGCCCATTCGAGGGCTTTTTGTGGGACGCGCAGGTTGAGTTGGTGCGAGAGCATGACACTTTTTGCCCGTTTACTGAAACAGCCGTACCGATTGTCCGAAATTATTCCGTCAATTTTGTGGCGCTGAACGATGCGCTCTGTTTGCCACTGTTCGGCACGAATGGCGTACAACATCCGCGGGAACTGGCGGGCGATGTTGGTCGCCATGTTTTGGGAAAAATATTTGATTTTGTAAGAAGGCAGGGTAAGTGCTTTTAAATGCGGGAATTCGGCTTTGAGGAGGTGTAATGCCATGCCATCAGAAGCCAGCAGCACTTCTACACCCAGGCTTTCCAGCGTGCGAATAATGGGGATACAGCGTGCAACATGGCCGAGCCCCCAATTGAGGGGCGCAACCAAAATTCGCTTGGGGCTTAAGGGTATATCGTCCCGGGTCTCGGTGTCAGCTGGCATATTTGAAAGGTTAAATGGTCAAGGCGATTGTTATTTATCGCGTTAAATTTTCCTGGTCTCACAAGGTTTTTCCTACATTCGCCTTTGTAAAAGTAAAAAATATTTCCGCTATGAAAAAAATCAACTGGTGGCGCGTCGCTTTCGTATTGCTCATGTTCGGCATGTTTGTGCTGGAAAGCTGTAGCCTTTTTAAGCCTAAGTGCAATTGCCCGCATTTTTAATCGGGGTATTGGTACAAAAATAAAGCGGCCACGTGATTTGAAATCGCGTGGCCGCTTTATTTTTGTACCAATACCAGGCCTAACCGGTTGTTTCGCAAGTTAAAGTGGTGACTCTTAAACTTTTCGTTGCCAGAAAAAAAATTAAGATTTTCCATTTTCAGATTTTCCCTCAAAAAGTGCCAGGATAATATTACCCATGTACACCCCCAGCGCAGATTCTACAATGGTGAGGAACATCGTCATGTCCTGGAAATTGAGGAGGTTGGGCGCGAGGGCTTTTAAGGAGATCAAGGCTAATACGATAACAAAATGACCATTGACGAGCCATTTAACCAAGCCATTGATGGGCGCTTCGTTTTGAACCGCAAGGTTGGGTTCGGTAATACTTCGGCCTAAAAACCTGAATACAGCGCCTCCATAAAGGGCGGTTATAGGTGCTAACACCCCCATAAGGGACGTAAACTCCTCAAAAAGGAAGCCCCGCAGCAAATAAAATATACAAGATGCCCCGATGAGGACAAAATGGTAGATCAGGATCAGCCGGGCAATGCGCGTGCGCGGTGATAGCGGGGCGCTGGCGGTACCGGCAGGCCTGTCTGATGTTGAGTTGGTTGTCGCTTCGGAAGCCATCGTAGATGCCATGGTCGTTGTGTTGGCAGTTATCATCGGCGGAGATAGTCCAATAGTTGTTTGAATAGCCGCTTCTGGTATTCTTGAAGTTCGCTTTTATAATTCAAGTCGAGGTCTTTGTAGTCATTTTTTCGAGGCGGAAAAATAATGCCGGAGCCATATTTTCCCTGAAACTCCCAAGAAAGCTCTACATCGTCGTCTTTTTGTATGCCCTTCACATAAATTCTGTGGTATTCAAAATATCCATCGGGGCAAATTTCGTAGTTTAAGTGGGAAACTTCCAACACAAATTCGTCATAAGTTGTGTAAGAAGTGTCCAATTTTGCTTTCCACAATAAGGGTGTTCCCTTGTTTTTATAATAGTTAACGAGCCAAAGCCGTGCGTTGGTACATAAGACCCCAACGTTTTTTCCTTTGAAAAGGTATGCGTTTTCTCCGGTATTGATGCCTTGCAACGTTGCGGGAAGGTTTAACTCAATCATGGAACCCGAGCGGATGTTGCGCTCTTCCACCGGGACACGGCCATTTTTGCTGTACATTTTGGCCATGAAATGCGCTGGATCATGGCAGCGAACCACTACCTCGGCTTGTTCTTGGTGCACTTCTGCCAAAAAAGCCCATTTGTGCAGCAGCCTTTCATGAAAATTTTGGCCATGTGCCAAACGGTTCGATTTTTCGAGGCGTTGCCAGGCACATTGCAGGGAGTCGCAGGTATTCCGACCGGAATAAGTGGGCCGCAAAAACAAGGTTGCCCTATTGGCGCTAATGGAAATGCTATCGGCACGCAGGATATGACCTAGGTTATTGTCTTGCAACCACTGATTGTACTCCAACCGCTTTTTATGAAAGAAAGCCCTGTCGTTTCGCAAATCCTGTGCGGAAACGACAGAAAACAAGCAAATAAGGCCGGTAATGATGAGTACCCTAGTGGGGCGCAGTGCCATCGAGGAAGTTTTTGATATGCGGAACTATACGGATGTTAACAAGCTTATATTTTTAAAAGGTTCCGCTTTAACTATTTTTCAAACCCATTCAGTGCAATATTAACCATTTCGTTTGCCGTTGAACTTCCTGGAAGTTTTTAACTTCCAGGAAGTCGCGCTTTCAATCGTGGTTAGTGGACAATCACTTTTTTTATGGTCGATTGGCCGGTGATGCTGGTGATTTTCAGGAAATAAAAGCCATTTTCGACACTCAAAAGGGAAATTGGGGTATCTACGTTGGACTGGAATTCGCCACTTTGAATTTGTTTTCCTGAAACGTCCAGCATTTCCCAACGGCCTTTTTCAATGCTTTCAACACGCAACGTCAGCAAGTAGCGCGCCGGATTTGGAAAAATTGAAACAGGCAATTCGTTCGGGGATGAAACGCTGCTGCTGTTTTGGAGGCGGAACAAGAACAGGCCATTTTGCATGTCACTACTAATAATAGTGCCCGATGCGAGCCAGGGATAGTTGCCCCAATTCCCAAAATAACCATTGTATTGGGTGTTTTCCGGGTGGGTATCGTAGTGGGCGATCAGCACAGGCTCCAAGCGATCGCTGATGTCGTACACCAACAGTCCGTCTTCGTATTGGGAGTCGTAGAGGTGATCGCCTTTGATGTACACGTTGTGGGGAATGGCGCGTTTGATACTGTCGCTTGGCGCTTGCAGGTTGTCGAGGAAACTACCTACGATTTCTATTTCACCCAGTGCCAGGTTTTGTAAATCAACAATACGAATCGGTCGACCTTGCGGGATTTCTTCTGCGTAGTAGGCGTATTTACCGTCCAGGGTGAGCCAACTATTGTGGTTATACCCTCCAGTCGATATTTGGGCCAGCAACACTGGATTTACAGGGTCTTTAAAATCAAAAACAAAGTAACCTTCATACCCTGAAGATGCGTAAACGGTATCGTTGCGTACATAGCAATCATGCACATAACCGCCTGGTAAATCCGGGTGGGCCAAAAATGTGGGGGCATCTGGATTTTGGCTGGCATCTAAAACAATTATTCCCTGCCCTGCATTGCCGCCATTCATGTAAATGTGGCCAGATGTGGTATCCAAGGCAATGGTGTGTATCCGGTGGAAAAAAGTGGTGTCCCAATACGTTCGAATAATTGTGTCCTCTGCATGGCTAAGGTCAAAAATCATTAGCCCATCGTTTCCGCCATCTGCTACGGCGTACACCCGATTTTTATAGGATTTAAATTCACGTGGGACCACCGTTGACCGACCCTGGAATTTGCCCACCAACTTGGGTATGGCAGGCACTGTTACATCAAAAAACAATACGTGTTGTGCACCGCCCATCACGGCATATTCGCGATTATTGACTGTGAGGCCCCAGCAGCTGTTGTATTGCAGGTTCAAGTTGCCTGGAGATGAAACGGGAAGCGCATCATCGTCCCAATGCCCGAGCAGTTCCAGGTTAAAATTATTTTGAGCGTTCAAAAACGTACCAAGCAGGCACGCTACAGCACAAATAAGAATATTTTTCATGATTTTCAACAAATGAAAAGGTAAGACTTTATAGGAAGTTGAAACTATGCCTGATCTTTCGGCATATTGGGTGAGACAGGCAACCGGACATTGCGCCCGAACGTCATAAGCCAGCACGAAAGTAGTAAATTATGAAAAAACAACTCTTTGCGATTGGCCTATTGCTCATCCTGGCCGTTTTTCCCGCCTTTTCACAGAAATACAGCAACGAATTCCTTTCCATTGGAGTCGGTGGTCGCGCACATGGTATGTCGGGTGCGCAAGTAGCGTTGACTGACGATATCACCGCTGCGTATTGGAACCCGGCTGGTCTCACTCAAATTCAAGCGCCATTACAGGCCGCAGCCATGCATGCCGAATGGTTTGGCGGTGTTGGGCAATACGATTACCTGAGCTTTGGCAAATCGTTGAAAGGGAAAAACGATGCCTACCTGGCGTTCTCGCTCATCCGTCTGGGGATAGACAACATTCCTTACACCATCAACCTGGTGAATGCGGATGGTACCATTAATTATGACAACGTAACCAGTTTTTCCGCCGCAGATTATGCACTGCTTGGCAGCTATGCCCGAAAATTGAAAAACCCAGCTTTGTCGGTGGGTGGCACGGTAAAAGTGGTTCGTCGTGTCATTGGAACGTTTGGGAATTCCTGGGGTTTCGGTGCCGACCTGGGCATCCAATACCGCAAAGGCAACTTGATGCTGGGTGCGCAAGGCCGAGACTTGACGACAACGTTCAATGCTTGGTCATTCAACCTAAGCGACCGGGAAAAGGAGGTTTTTACCGCCACGAACAATGAAATTCCGGTGAGCAACACAGAAATAACCCGTCCGAAGTTGATCATCGGCGCTGCTTACAAAATCAAGGCTGGTAAAAAGACTACCCTACTACCAGCACTCGATTTGGAATGGACCACTGACGGTCAGCGCAACGTGCTGATTAGCAGCAAAAGCTTCAACATCGATCCGCGTTTTGGCATTGAGGCCAATTATGACGGTTTTGTGCAAATCAGGGCTGGTGTGGGTAATTTCCAGCGGGTGAAAAGTGACTTCAATCCAGACAAAGAAAACCTTTCTTTGCAGCCCAATTTTGGCATCGGCCTGCATTTCGGGCGCGTGCAACTCGATTATGCCCTGACGGATATTGGCAATGTATCCGCCGTACAGTATTCGCATATTTTTTCCCTGCGCCTGGATTTCAAGGAGCGTAAAAAATCTGGCGTTCAAGAATGACAATTCTGTACGAAGACAACCACTTACTGGCAATTGACAAGCCCGCTGGCTGGCTGGTACAAGGCGATAAAACGGGTGATGAAACCCTCATTGACTGGGGTAAGGGGTATTTAAAAGAAAAATACTCCAAGCCCGGCGCTGTGTTTTTGACACCAGCACATCGCATCGACCGCCCGGTAAGTGGCGCGGTGTTGTTTGCGCGTACCGACAAGGCGTTGAGCCGCCTGACGGTGATGTTTCGCGATAAAAAAGTGCAAAAGACCTACCTGGCGCTGGTAGTATCCGCCCCACCTGATCTGAAAGGCACCCTGCGACATTTTTTGTTGAAAAACGAAAAACGGAATGTGGTGGAAGCGCGGCTCAAACCTTTCGGCGATGCCAAAGAGAGCATTACTACTTATGAAATTATTGGAACTGTGGGCAAGCATACGCTCCTACAAGTGTCGCCGATTACAGGCCGCTCGCACCAGATTCGGGCGCAGTTAGCAGCCGTCGGCAGTCCAATTATAGGTGATGTAAAATACGGGGCGTATGAGCCGCTACAGGATGCTTCAATTGCCTTGCATAGCTGGAAGATTGAATTGGTGCATCCGGTAAAATTGGAAGCGATGGTGGTGGAGGCGGGGAAGCCTTGGTGGACCTCACCCCCGCGGTTTACGCGTATCTGAAATAGACATTGGTGCACCAGCCAGGCGGCACAAAAAAGCCTCACCGTGCATTACGCCGGGAGGCTCCGAAAACAATAAACAGCAGGATAATTTTTTTTACGGTGGACGGTCGACGGTCGACGGTTTGCACAATATCCGTGGGAATACCCAGCATTGAGATTCAGCACTAAAGCCAAATATATCACAATCCAGTTTGGGTGCTGAAACTCAATACCAAACACTCCCGCGGTTTTGTGCAAACCGTCGACCTTCTACCGTTAACCGTCCACCGTTTAGACGTTGCTAATCTTGCGCACCACCTTGTAAAGTCGTGTAGATTCGTTCACATCTTCTTCGAAAGGGTCGTTGTCGAAGTAGTTGGCCGAGATGAGTTTCATGCGCACCATGCGACCGCGGTTGTTGTATATCTTTTGAACATATTTTACCCAGACGTTGCCATTGGAGCGTACCGCATAGATTTCGTTGTCACGGATGTCATTGAGGTTTTCAACGGATTTGCAAACGACGATATCATTGTGTTTGATGACTGGATCCATGGAATTACCTTCAATTTGGAAAGCGACCAAGCCCGTACCGGATACTCCAGGGATGGAGAAGAAGGTATTGTCCTCTTGGTTGTCGGCACCGAGGGTGGTGCCCGCAAATGCTTTAATGTTGGTGAAGAGAATATTCCCAGGACCGCCAATGGAGTTGCGGTCGCCAGTGAGGGCGTCTCCTGGGGCATCAAAACCGAATGGGTTGCCGATGCCGTGGAGCAGCCAGGCTTCATTTATGTCGAAGGCGCGGCAGAAAGACTGCGCTTGTCCGTAATCAATCACGCGTTTGCTGTCGTTGTTGAGAAATGCCCGGATGATATGCCCGTAAGCTTTGTTGCCAAGCACTTTATCGGCGACATCGCCAACGCCCTTGCCACCGCGATCGTTTTTGACAATTGCGCCCCGGTCTTCCAACAATTTGAAGGCATGGATAAAGCGTTTGTTCAGGTCAATTCTATCTTCCTTGATCATAATGCTGAAGGTTTAACAGTAAAACTTATGATTGATTGGCGTGGAAGTAATCCACTGATGTTTATATGTTTGATGGTGCAAATTTAAAACAAAGAGTTTTTAAAAACAAAAAATGTCAAAGAATTTTTTTCTAAAAAACGCAATTATTTTTGTTGAACTGAAGTAAGGCGATGATAGTCAGTACTTTGCAAGCATTTTACAACTTGAAACAATTTCAAACAATCTTTGAGGCCCTTAGGGCATCTGTTTCGTTTTAAGGTGTATGTTTGAAAAAAATTCGTACTTTTGTCCACGCAAATTGCTTGTTTTGCAAACGATAATGGCTCTTTTGGGCCGCGACAATTTATGGGTACAATTATTTCACTGTTAAATCACAAGGGCGGAGTCGGCAAAACGACCAGTACCATTAATATAGGCGCTGCCATGGCAGAGTTGGGAAAACGGGTGCTGCTCATCGACCTCGACCCTCAAGCCAACCTGACCATTTCTTTGGGTATTCCGCGCCAAAAAATCACCGTGTATGAAGCTTTGCGCGGCGAAGGCGAACTTACGCCTTACACCCACAAGCCGGGCATGGACATCATTACGTCGTCACTCGACCTTTCTGGCGCTGAGATGGAGTTGATCAATGAAGCAGGCCGGGAATACATCCTGCGCGAACTGATTGCACAAGTATCAGACGACTATGATTATGTGCTGATTGACTGCCCGCCCTCGCTGGGTTTGTTGACCCTGAACGCACTCACCAGCAGCCGTTATGTTTTGATCCCTTTGCAAACAGAATTCCTTGCTGTTCAGGGACTTGCAAAAATAAAGCAGGTGATCGACAAGGTTCGGATGCGCCTGAACAAGAACCTCGACATGTGTGGTGTTATTGCTACGATGTATGACAGTCGGCGTGTATTGAATCGCGATGTTGTGGATATTATCCACAAATATTTTGGCGAAAAGGTATTTAAAACCTACA